>Ga0075927_147_pt1 | contig 5303 bp, 7 predicted proteins | sample RifGroA2_FD_67907 | JGI IMG/M metagenome (GOLD analysis project Ga0075927, IMG submission 67907) | Parcubacteria bacterium GW2011_GWA2_40_8 | reverse complement strand
AGAAGCGATCCATAATGCAGAAGTAAAAAAAGTTGCCGCAGATGCAGCACTTTTACGCGTTAATGCAACAATTTCTTCGGTGACAAGCGCTTCGGCAACAACGTCTATTGATTCAGCATTTATTTCGTTGGCTAGTGATCTTGCAATAATTCGTGCCGGAGCACAAGCAACTTATGATGCGCTACAGACCGGGACTCAAAAAACGGCAGTTCAAGCAAAGATTATTGATCTTGATACAATAAGTGCAACTTTACGCAACGATGAACAGACAATAATCTCAGTTAAATCTTCAAACGATTCAAGTATCCGTACAGCAGAATCAAATTTGGCTACAACTAAAGCTCAATTGGAACAAAAAAAGGCACCTGCGCGCGCTGTAGATCTTGAACCCTTAAGGGCTCAGGCTTTGCAAGCAAAAGCAAGCTTGGATTCAGCTCGGGCAATCCTTGATAACTCAATCATTAAAGCGCCGCTTGACGGTATTGTAATAGATATTCTTGTTAGCCGGGGTGAAATTGCTGGAGCAACCGGAACAGCGATAAAATTTTTGCCTGACGCACCATTTACAATTGAATCAAACATACCCGAAGCTGATATTGCCGATCTGACTTTGAACGATCCTTTAGCTATAACTTTGGATGCAGTTAAAAATATTGAATATCAGGGAAGGATCATCAGCATTGATCCGGCATCAAAAGATGTAGGCGGCGTAGTAACATATCGTGTAACTACGAGTATTGAAGATGGAGATGAAAGAATAAAAACCGGTATGACGGCAAATTTGGATATAAAAACAGATCGCCGCGAGAATGTACTTTCTGTCCCGCAAAGAGCAGTTATAGAGCAAAACGGAAAGCGCTACGTTAGAATATTGAACGACAAACAAGTAGAAAATATTGAAGTTGTCGTAGGTATTCGTTCGGCAGACGGACTTATTGAAATTAGATCCGGGGTTAATGAAGGTACTGAAATAATCAGTTTTGTTCGTGCTCAATAAAATTTATGTTAATTGAACTACAGGACGTTAAGAAAACTTTTGATGAAGGTGAAAGTGCCACTCATGCGTTGCGTGGCATTTCGTTATCTATAAATAAAGGAGAGTTTGTTGCAATAATGGGCGCTTCAGGATCGGGGAAATCAACCCTTCTTCACATATTAAGTTTTCTTTCCCGTCCGACTAGCGGTCGGCATTTTTTCGACGGCAAAGATGTGAGTAATTTTTCTCTGATGGATCTGGCAAATTTACGAAATAAAAGCGTCGGATTTGTTTTTCAATCGTTTAATCTTTTAGCCCGGGCAACAGTTTTAGAAAATGTAGAATTGCCTATGTTGTATGCCAATATCCGGCCAAAAGAACGACGACAACGAGCGCTGATTGTTATTGAACGGCTTGGTTTAGGGCACAGAACAAAACATCTTTCAAATCAACTTTCCGGAGGAGAGAAGCAAAGAGTTGCTATTGCGCGCGCTTTAGTAAATCAACCCGAAGTGATTTTTGCTGATGAGCCAACAGGGAATCTAGATTCATCATCCGGAGAACAGTTGATGGGGGTTCTTGAAGAGCTTCATGGTGAAGGAAAAACAATTGTTCTTATAACTCATGAAACATATACCGCCGCATTTGCCGAAAGAATTATTCATATAAAAGACGGTTTGATAGAAGCCGATACTGTTGTTGAAGAACGTTATTCGATCAAAGATCATAAATTTATAAAATAATATGGGATTTTTTGATCTGATTAAAACATCACTAGCGAGCTTGAACGCAAACCGTTCCCGTTCAGTATTAACTATTTTGGGTATTGTAATTGGCGTTGCCGCAATAATGCTTGTAATGTCTTTGGGTGCGGGCGCGCAAAACCTTATTCTTCAACAGCTTCAAGCAATAGGCTCAAAAACAATAGCGATTATTCCGGGAAGAGAACCTAAAGGTCCGACAGATTTCCTTTCCGCTTTTTCGGATTCACTAAAAGAATCGGATCTTAAACAGCTTAAAAATCCTGCAAATGTTCCTCATGCCGCAAGGGTTATACCAATGGTATTTGGAAGCGAGGTTGTATCTTATAAAAACGATACTTATCAGACAACTATTTTTGGTTTCACCGAACACTATGCGCCCTTGTATGATCTTTATCCAAGAGAGGGTCAGAATTTTACTGCAGATGATGTTGAGAGTTCGTCCAGCGTTATTGTAATCGGTTCAAAAGTTAAGGAAGAACTTTTTGGAAATAATGAAGCGGTAGGGGAGAAGCTGCGTATTAAAGATACGACTCTCCGTGTTGTTGGTGTATTACCCAAAAAAGGCGGCGCATCTTTTATTAATTTTGATAACGCAATTTTAATTCCTTATACAACCGCACAGAATTATATTTTTGGTATTAAATATTTTAATCGCATTATTGTTGAAACTGATGAAGAAATTAATGTTCCGGTCACCGAAATTGATATTATATCAACCCTTCGTAATGCACATAATATTACCGATCCAGATAAAGACGATTTTTTTCTTGAAACACAGGCCGGAGCCATGGAAACCGTAAGCGCCATAACAAGCGTGATGACATTATTTGTTGCAGCCGTAGCCGCAATATCGCTACTTGTCGGCGGAGTTGGAATTATGAACATCATGCTCGTATCTGTTACTGAACGGACCCGAGAAATAGGTTTACGTAAAGCGGTTGGAGCAACCGACAGAGATATAACAACGCTGGGAGGAGCGCTTGGGATAATCATAAGTACTTTGCTTGGTCTGATTATTTCTGTTGTGCTTTCCAAGGCTCTTAATGCGACATGGACATATACATTTCCGGTTGTTGCAATGATCATCGGACTTTTTGTCGCAGCAGGAATAGGAATTATTTTTGGTCTATATCCGGCACGCCGCGCAGCAAGACTAGATCCCGTTGAGGCTTTAAGATACGAATAAAGATATTCATATCATGTCGCAAAAGGTATATTGTGCGAAGTATCATCACTATAGAAAAAGGCTAAGGAGACTTGTCCCCTTAGCCTATTTTGTTTGCCACTTTGGGCTGCCATCTGATATTTACTTTATATGTTTTAATCGCGTCTTCAGGAAAGCCGTTTTTTCTAGGATCAAACGCTCGACCGGGAACCCAATTTCTGTCCGATGGCGTAGGAATTCTTATATACTCAGCAATCCTATCGGACAGTCCTTCCCAGCTATACCCATGAGGATGACCGATCTTTAGAAAATATTCTGCGTGACCATAAATAGGATGGTCTTCTATGCTAATAATTAACACCGCTTCCCATAGTTCTCGTGCGGTACCGGAATCTCCAGGGATTCTTTTTCTGTATTCTTTACATGCGCCTAGACGAGTTTTCATTTCTAGACTCCCTAAAGAAATGTTAAATATCTAAGTTAATTACTATATAGAATTATCTGCACAAAAAAGCAATACTTAAAACTAGTATTTACGTCAATAGCAACTTTTTGCCATGGTATATCCTACAGATTCAGCCTCTTCTTTGGTGCCAAACCATATCATATTTTCTTCTGCTATCCTAAATGCACCGGGGCATTCCAGAGGGTAATACTTTTCTCCGCTTTTGGACGCTACATAGGCTTCTTGAGCCTGTTTTTGGCCATTTTTGGGGGCATTAATGACCGAATTATCCCCCGTTTTAAGGGCTTCTTGAGGAATATTTTTTATAGTTAATTTGTCTTTTTTGGGTTCTGTAAGAATTAAATAACTATATAAAACAATATTTGCTATAGCTAAAGTGCTTAAAATAGCGATCCAAAAATTTTTACTGATATTAAATTTTTGATTAAGATTTAAATCTCTCATAATTACGTCGCACAATATATTCTATGTTTTGTTCAACTATGAATATCTCATTTACAGGTTGACATACATTCTTAGTTCTTATAAAATCCCTAGGTAATTTATTAAGTATTTTAAGTTATGTCAAAGACAAAAGCCTCAGGTTCTACAAAGCTTGGTCGAGATTCTATATCTAAAAGACTAGGCATAAAGTTGTTTGCCGGAGAAAAAGCAAAAACCGGCTCTATTTTGGTTCGCCAACGAGGCACTAAATTTTTGCCCGGGAAAAACGTTAAGCGTGCCGATGACGATACTTTGTTTGCGCTTTCAGCAGGTACGGTTAAATTCAAAACAATAAAAAAGAAAAGATTTGATGGAAGAATGCGATTAACAAGCGTTGTAAGCGTTGAATAAAAATATTACTTTTATATAAAACACTCCGTCTTAAAGCGGAGTGTTTTGATTTATAACTCATTATTCTTTTATTTCTTGAGGCAACTCTTCAACTATAACCTTAATATTTGCTTCAAGGCCGTGGTCAAAAGAAAGCAAAACTGTATATTCCCCCACTGCATCCAAAGCTTTTTCCAGCTTAATTTGTCGGGATGGAACTTTAAACCCTTGGACAGCTAAAGCTTCACTTATAATTTTAGGCGTGATACCGGCATACAAAGTTCCGTTTTCGTTTGCTTTTGCGGGTATAATAACCTCGTAATCAGCTAGCGCACCGGCTAATTCCTGAACTTTTGAAAGGTCTTGCTCAGCAAGTTTAGACAAATCCTCTTTTCTCTTGTTTGCGTCAGCGACAGCGTCGACTGTAGCAAGAACGGCAAAACCTTTAGGGATTAAAAAATTACGGGCGTAACCATCAGCAACGCTTTTGATATCCCATTGTTCGCCTAGATTATCCACTTGTTTTAGTAATATTACTTTCATACCAATAATATTTTATTTTTCCGCCTGAGACCGATCGGTTTTAGGCAGAGAGTTTAACCATGTTACCTCAACGTTTATTACTTTGGCAAGAGGCGGGCCGCCGTTGCACCAGGAAATAAATTTTTCTATATTTATCCCCTCTCCCCCGACAATAAATTGTACTGTTCCGTCAGATTTATTTTTCGTTATACATTTTAAACCAAATCGTTGAGCCAATGAAAGTCCGCTAACCCTAAAAAATACTCCTTGTACCTTCCCGGAAATTAGAATAGATGCGCGCACATTATATTAATTATTGTTTATGCGTTGCAGTAAAATCTCTTTTGCTTTTTCGTATTGAGCATCTTTTTGTGTATTTTCTGATGTTTCTGTTGCGGTAATTTCTACCGTAGGTTTAATACCCTCGTTGTTTATCGAGATTCCATTTGGTGTAAGCCAATGCGCAACAGTAATTTTTACCGCAGAACCATCAGATATTGATTCAAGGCTTTGTACCGAACCCTTACCAAATGTTTTTTGACCCACCAAAGGAATGTTTAGGTTCTCAGATAAAGCACCGGCAAGAATTTCAGAAGC
>Ga0075927_148_pt1 | contig 5383 bp, 6 predicted proteins | sample RifGroA2_FD_67907 | JGI IMG/M metagenome (GOLD analysis project Ga0075927, IMG submission 67907) | Parcubacteria bacterium GW2011_GWA2_40_8 | reverse complement strand
TAATAATGCCCTGGAAAAAAGAGATTGTGCGCGAGGTCATAAATAAAGAGCTAGCAAGAGGCGGTCAGGTTTATTTCCTGCACAACAGAATTATGACCATAAAACAATCTCGGGATGAGATACAAAAACTTGCTCCCCGCGCAAACATTGGTATCATTCACGGACGTTTAGGCGAAAAAGAACTTATTGAAACTATGCATAAATTACGTAGCGGTCAGATAGATGTTCTTATTTCAACTACCATAATTGAAAACGGACTGGACCTTGCAAACGTTAACACGCTCATAGTGGAAGACGCTTCGCGTTTGGGTTTATCACAGGCATACCAACTGCGAGGACGCATAGGACGAAGCCATCAAAAAGCTTTTGCTTATTTCCTTTGGAGAAAGAAGAGGCTTTCACCTAAAGCAACCCTGCGTCTTGAGGCTTTGGAAGAAGCGGCGGAACTTGGTTCCGGATGGCGCATTGCTGAGCGGGATCTTGAAATTAGAGGGGCCGGAAATATTTTAGGACGGGAACAATCAGGTAACGTGAACCGCGTCGGCCTTAATTTATATTGCCAGATGCTCTCAGAGGCAGTAGAACAGATTAAGAGTTCGGCAAATCATTAATAAGATATGCTATTGCGCGAACTAATTTTCTAGCTCATTCTCGGCCGCCCAGCGGCGGCCTGCGAGGCTTCGGTTGTTTTGCCCCGCCAGTCCAAAAGACTGGCGGGGACCATGCCAAAACAGCCTTAGAATCCGCTCAAAAATTGTTCGCGCAGAGCATGTCTCGAATTTTGCCGAACTCTAAAAAATATAAAATGGAAAAAATAAGAAAAATAACAATCAAAGATAAAGACTATCCCAAGACGCTTAAACAAATCGCTGCCCCACCTAAGCAAATTTATGTCCGGGGAAATATAAATATAGAACATTTAGGGATAGGTGTGGTGGGCTCGCGTCTCCCTTCTTCATATGGAAAACAGGTTACGCCGAAATTAACCGAAGAGCTTGCGCGGAGCGGATTAACAATAATAAGCGGATTGGCTTTGGGTATAGATGCGCTTGCCCATGAAGCAGCGCTTCGTGTCGGAGGAAAAACCATAGCTGTATTGGGTTCCGGTATTGATGACAAAAGTATTTATCCTGCTGTTAATAAAAATCTGGCCAATCGTATAGTTGAGTCAGGAGGCGCCTTGGTGTCTGAGTATGAAGCGGGAACAAAACCTGAACGCTATCATTTCCCTGCCAGAAACCGTATCATTGTAGGATTAAGTAAAGGAGTGGTCGTTATTGAAGCAAAAGAAAAATCCGGAGCTTTAATTACATCAAAGCTGGCTGTCGAAAATAATCGTGATGTGTTTGCCGTNTATTAAAAACTTAAATAATTTATCCTTATCAGCTGAAGAAAAAATAATTGTTAATATTTTAAAAGATAGTTCCGCTCATATTGACGAAATAATAATACGCAGTAATATAAACACTTCTTCCCTTAACGGATTATTGATCATGATGGAAATAAAAGGTTTGATAAAAAACTTAGGCGAAGGAATATACGGACTTTGATTTAAAGATACAAGGTACAAGATACAATAACCAAACGATTCCAAAACCCAAACTCCAAATTTTAAAACCGTGTTTGACTATTGATTATTGAATATTGGGAATTGTCTGTATCTTGTTTCTTGATGTTTGTTTCTTTTTGAGCTAGTTTAATTAAATTTATGAAGTTAGTCATTGTAGAGTCGCCGACAAAGGCGCGTACAATTCAACAATTTTTAGGCAAAGACTATGAGATCGTACCGTCTTTCGGACATGTGCGGGATTTGCCGCGCTCAACTATAGGCATTGATCTTGAAAATAATTTTACGCCAAAGTATGTAATTCCGCGCGCCTCACAAAAAAGAGTCAATGCGCTGAAAAAACAGGCCAGAGGTGCTGAAGAAATAATACTGGCGACCGACGAAGACCGTGAAGGCGAAGCTATCGCTTGGCATATTGTTGAGTTAATAAACACCAGAACCAAAAAAGAAATAGAGAAGGCGCCTAATGAAGAAAAAAGAACCGACCTCAAGCGCATAGTTTTTCATGAAATAACGCGGGATGCGATCGAACAAGCGCTTGCTACGCCCCGCTATATAGATATGAAGCTTGTTGATGCGCAACAGGCACGAAGGGTCCTTGACCGCATAGTGGGTTATCAGCTTTCTCCGTTCCTTTGGCAAAAAATTTCCCGGGGTCTTTCAGCGGGCCGGGTGCAATCTGTTGCTTTACGGTTAATAGTTGAACGTGAGCGCGAACGAGAGGGTTTTAAACCCGAAGAATATTGGACTATAGAAGCTGAACTGGCTAGCACTAAAGATGAACACTTCACGGCCCGTCTTATAAGCCGCAATGGTGAAGATTTGAGTAAAAATAAAATAGAAAACGATAAAACCGCAAGCGAAATAAAAGAAGAACTAAGCTCGGCTTCTTGGAAAGTAGATACGATAACCAAAAAAGAAAGGAACCTGAACCCTCTGATGCCTTTTCGGACAAGCACGATGCAGCAGGAGGCCTGGAGCAAGCTTAGATTTTCCGCGAAACAAACGATGGTTTTGGCGCAACAGCTCTATGAGGGAATAGAAATAGAGGGCGAATCCGTAGGATTAATAACCTATATGCGCACGGATTCGGCAAATTTATCCCAAGAGTTTCTGGCTTCTGCTCAAAAATTTATAAATGAAAAATGGGGCGAAAAATACGCTCAGGGTGTCAGAACTTTCAAAAGTAAAAGCAAAGGCGCGCAAGAAGCGCATGAGGCCATACGCCCAACCAGTCCATACCGCACGCCTGAAACATTAAAAGGTAAATTAGAGCCGAAAGTATGGAAACTTTACGATATGATATGGCGCAGAACGGTGTCTTCACAAATGCCGCCCGCTGTTTTTGATACGGTTGGCGTAGATATATCTGCTTTGGGCCAAACCCCTTCGATGAGTTCGATAAACTCACCACAAGCAGGCTCAGGGCAAGCAAACAATTTTTTGTTCCGTTCAAACGGTTCAACTTTAAAATTTGACGGTTTCCTGAAAGTTTGGCCGACCAACAAAGAAGATGAATTTTTGCCTGAATTAACTAAAGATGAAAAATTAAAACACGTTGATACTGTTACCGAACAGCATTTTACCGAGCCGCCGCCCCGCTATAATGAAGCTTCATTAATTAAAATATTGGAAGAGAACGGGATAGGCCGTCCTTCGACCTATGCGCCGATAATTTCTACAATCCAGGGACGTAATTATGTGGAAAAAGATGAAAACCGGAGGCTTCAGCCCACAGAAATAGGTTTAATGGTAAACGATATAATAGTAGCCAACTTCCCGGAAATAGTTGATATTAAATTTACGGCAACGATGGAAGAGGATCTTGATAAAATAGCCAGCGGCGAAATGGAATGGGTTCCGGTAATTAAAGAATTTTATGATCCCTTCGCTAAACACTTGGCCGAAAAATATGAAACTGTGGAGAAAAAAGAGCTTATAACCGAAACGACAGACGAAGTATGCGAAAAATGCGGCAAACCAATGGCTATAAAATTCGGCCGGTTCGGCAAATTTATGGCCTGTTCCGGTTTTCCTGATTGCCGCAATACAAAGACCCTTAAAAAGGGTTTGGGCGTCCCCTGCCCTTCGTGCGGTAAAGGCGAAATAATTGAACGAAAAAGCAAACGCGGCAGATTTTTCTACGGCTGTTCAAATTATCCCAATTGCACATTTGCTCTTTGGGAAAAACCCACCGGAGAAAAATGTCCGACCTGTAATTTCTTTCATAACCGCTTGCGGGGACGATTGTTGATGTGCCGCAAAACCGGCTGCCTTTCGGTGAACTCGCCCTCGCAAAACTTGGGCTCAAACAACACCTTCGGCAACCTCTTTGCGACATCAACTTCCGTCTCCTCAGATGTTATTCAAGACAAATTAAGCTTTCAGAAAAAAATGGTATGTAAAAACCTCATCTTTTATGATGAGGTTTTTGTTTTGTTTAATAACCCAAATCTGCCGGCAATTGGTCGCAAATAAAATTTATCTGCGGCGTTGTTATATATTCAAGAGTTATCTCAATTGGTTCGGGAAGTTTTCCTTTGGCGATCATACGGCAATTAACTAACGTAAGTTCAATGGCATGCCAAACTTCAGAAGAATTTTTTTTAACCAAAAGAAGACGCCTTCGTTTCCATTGACTTCTTGGGCCGCGATAATCATTTATTTCAATGAACATACCTGACCGCCACTTATTGCAAAACGCTTGGGCATTCCATGAGGCTCCGGAAGAATCGTAAGTAGTCTGAGGCATTTTTTTCCTTTCAAAAAACGAACTAACCATTTTTACCAAATAGGCGTTTTATTGTCAAAATAAAACCTCATCTTTTAAGACGAGGTCTTTGTTTTTTTAATTCCTGTCGGAGGCAAGATATTCATCATATCTTTGCTGAATAAGTTCAACATCGTCGGCTGTCGGGTAGCCGCTGCCATAAGTCTGATACTGTTGACTGAAACCCATTACTCTCATTAAAGAAGAGAGGTCTGAAACATGAAAAAAAGAAAGCGGAATATCAGCTATCTTTTCTCTCAGTTCAACAGCCGCTTCGATAGCCTTCATGGTCCTGATATGTCTGTCGTCCGGTCTGTAATCACAACCCATTTTTCTTGCTCCTTATCTATTTGTAAGAGATGGCGGGTCAACAATATGGAATTCTTCACCTCTGAATTGTTCGAGAGTAACGACCGAATAATCAACGGGGTCAGACCCGATAATTCGCTGTCGATTTTCTGGCGTAAGTTCAACAACCCTTACAGCAGAAGAAGAAATTCTATCTGCTATAATTAATGTGCAGATACCGTAGTTGTCTCCGCTTCGAAAAACAGTAAGAAGCATACCCGGATCGAGCTTTTTAAACAGCTCGGATTTCCATTCGTAAGTTGCGCGGGACGCGCTAGAACTGTTCATTTTTTCTCCTTTTTTATTTTCCAATGTACTAAAATTTGATTAAGTTTAAATTTTATATCACAATATAAAAAGTATGTCAAAACGCTTAGAAATTCTTTTTACGTTCAAATCGTCTAACAGCGCCTTGTATGTTTCCCTCCAATCCAAACCGAGATCTTTAGCATGCTTTTGGGAAAAATTAACTCCCCACCTAATCTCTTTTGCCTGCGGAGGAGTTCCTATCAAAAAATAGCTGGCGGAAAGAAAGAAAATTCCCCCCAAAACAACCAAAATAATTATTATTTTTTTAAAAGCTTTTTTCATTTATTTAAATGCAAAGAGAGTTATTAATCCTACTCCAATCAGCAAAATAGCAATTATTTTCTGCAATATAACCTTTTTTGAAAATTCTTCTTTAAAAATCTGGGGGA
>Ga0075927_149_pt1 | contig 5411 bp, 3 predicted proteins | sample RifGroA2_FD_67907 | JGI IMG/M metagenome (GOLD analysis project Ga0075927, IMG submission 67907) | Parcubacteria bacterium GW2011_GWA2_40_8 | reverse complement strand
TAACTTTTGAGCAGCAGAGAGCATATGACTATGCGATGGCAAATTCACACGAGAAAGGACCTTGCTGTTGTAAATGCTGGCATTGGTATGTTTATGGCGGCTTGGCGAAATTGTTAATTCAACAATACAATTTTTCAGGCGATCAGATTGTGGATGTTTGGGATTTGTCTGACGGATGCGGCGGAGCGGGGGAGCATGCGCAATAAATAAATAGAGGATTAAGATAAAAAACAAACACGCTTTAAAGCGTGTTTGTTTATACCTAGTATTCTTTTGTGGCATCGGAGAGACGGCGCCCGGCTGTGTTGGATCTTCCTACTAAGGCTCGCTTGGTTTAGTGGAATCCTCCGGACGAGAGAGCGTTCAAGAGGATAAGGTTGCCTACTTCCACGGCTTCCTTCCTCCGTCTCTCCTAGCACCCCCAAGTGGTTTTTTTGAACGTTCTATACTTTTATCTAAGCACGGATATAAGTACCGGCAAGCCAAAAGATAGTTTTCTATAGAAATCATTTAATGTGCATCCGGCGAGAGAATTATCTTTGCTTTGTTTGAGTTTTCGGAGGATATAATTCTTAAACAAAATATAAATGCCGACATTTCGGTCATACTTTTTAACCATAAAACAAAATCAAACAAGAATTATCGGGTTTAAACCCTGTTCTATTTTATGGGATCGTCCAAATCTGATAGTATGGAGGATAGAGACCAGATTATATAAATTTATGGACAAAAAGATAAAAAATTTCGATAAACTTGCCATAAGCGAACTTAGAAAAGAAGCGCTTATTATAGCTGAGGCTGGTTTAGACGCGATCGATACCATAAAAGTATTAAAAAATATAATAAAAATTGAGGATAAAAGTATTTGCATAAACGAGGAAGTGTGTACGATACATAAAACACAAAAAATTTTCTTTGTAGGTGTGGGCAAGTGCGCGATAGAGGCAGCCTCTTTTTTTGAAGAGGCTTTAGGCGAGCGGCTTGTTGGCGGGATTGCGCTGGATGTACGTGAGCCTGAAGTATGTACATTAAAGAAAATAAAATGTTATGGCGGGACACATCCGTATCCTTCCGATAAAAATATTGAGGTAAGTAAGGAAATAGTAGAATCGCTTAAAAATCTAAAGGAAGAAGACTTGGTTATTTTTGTTATATCCGGCGGAGGTTCCACCCTCTTGTGTTTGCCTGACCAAGGGTCAACCTGCATCGATGAAAAAGTTATTCTCCAGGAACTTTTCCGCTCAGGCGCCACAATTCAGGAGATAAATGTTGTACGTAAACACATATCTTTTGCGCGCGGGGGATATCTGGCCAAATATGCTCATCCCGCTCAGGGACTGGCATTGATCTTTGTCCTTCAGAATTGCGGCATGTCGCATTGCGGGCTTATTGATACCCCTAAAGAAGACCGATATTTTAAAAATATGAACAATAAGGTCATTGTCACAAATGAACTTGCTTTGCGCGCCATGGAAGTTAAGGCTTTGGAATTGGGATATAATGTAAACGTTGAAGTAAACGGTCTTCGTGGAGACGCCAAAGAGTTAGGTAAAAGAGTGGCTGATAAATTGAACGGCAGTCCGGAGTCTTCGGCGTTTATTTATGGAGGAGAAACGACCGTTAAAATATTGCACAGCGGAAAGGGAGGAAGGAGCCAGGAAGCTGCAATTTCAGCATTGAGAACTATTGGAGACGGAGAAATAATACTTCCTTTTGCTTCAGACGGACGTGATAACGGAGAATATGCCGGAGCCATTGCCGACTTCGAAACAAAGGAAAAAGCAGAACGGTTTAATCTAAGTATAGAACAGCATTTAGCGGATAATAATTCTACCGCATTTTTTGAAAAAACCGGCGATCTGCTTATTTGCGGAGATACGGGAGCAAACGTATCTGATCTTTTAGTGGCATTAAAAAAATGATATGACAGACGAAAACAAAAAACTTATTGTTTGGATGGAAGAGGTCGGCATTGAAGATGTCGGCTTGGTCGGAGGGAAGAATGCTTCACTTGGTGAAATGCTTACAGATTTACAACCAAAAGGTGTCCGCATACCTTCGGGTTATATTGTAACAGCCGCGGCATACTGGCATTTTTTGAAAGAAGCCGGACTCGAAACCTTTATTAAAGATTCTCTTACCGGATTGGATACGAGCAATCTTACAGATCTTGCCCGACGTGGAGAAAAAATACGTAAAGGAATTATACATGCAGAGCTTCCCGAAGACTTGAAAGGACAAATAGTTTCAAGATATGAAGAGATGGAGAAAAAATACCGTAAAAATGTAGATGTAGCTGTTCGCTCAAGCGCAACAGCTGAAGATTTGCCCGGCGCGAGCTTTGCGGGAGAACACGAAACTTATCTTGGGATACGTGGCGCGGAAGATGTTTTGCTGGCGGTAAAGTCTGCAATGGCATCATTGTTCACGGACCGGGCCATTTCGTATAGGGTTGATAAGGGTTTTGATCATTTCAAAATAGCTCTTTCTGTTGCGGTGCAACATATGGTCAGGTCAGATAAGGGAGCTTCAGGCGTTATGTTCACAATTGATACTGAATCAGGTTTTCGCGATGTGGTTATTATAAACGCGTCATGGGGTTTGGGAGAGATGGTGGTTCAGGGTAAAGTTTCTCCCGACGAATATCTTGTTGCCAAAAAAGAGGGCTTGCCTCTGCGTGTCATTTCAAGAAAGCTAGGAAGAAAAGAAGATAAAATGATCTATGCGGAAGGCAAGGGGGGGATAGTGCCGGTAAAACAAATAAAGACGCCCCATAAGGAACGCGATAAATTTGTTCTTACTAACGCTGAAATAGAAATTCTTGCCTCTTGGGGTTTGGAAATTGAACGTCATTATTCCGAAAAGAACGGAAAATGGACACCGATGGATATTGAATGGGCTAAAGACGGCATAAGCGGAGAACTTTTTATAGTGCAGGCACGCCCTGAAACAGTTCAGGTTTCCAGAGACCTATCTAAAATAAAAGAATATATACGCACAGAGGACGGTAAAGAAATTGTAAGAGGCGTTTCTGTTGGCAGCAGAATAGCCACAGGTAAAGCGCATGTGATAAAGGACGTAAAAAACATTTTGCAATTCAAAGAAGGCGAGATACTTGTTACTGAAATAACGGATCCTGATTGGGAACCGATAATGAAAATTGCCTCAGCTATCGTTACTGATAAGGGCGGACGAACTTCGCACGCGGCTATAGTTTCGCGCGAGTTGGGCAGCGACGGAGTTATTTTTGAAGGAACGCTTAAATTTAATATTACCGAACATGATATTGCGGCAATACCGAAGATCAAGACAAAAATAATGATGAATATCGCCACTCCCGATACTGCATTCGGAAAATCATTTATTCCAAATAGCGGGGTAGGGCTTGCGCGGGAAGAATTTATTATTGCCTCGGATATAGGCATACATCCCCTGGCTCTGCTTAACTTTAGGTCTTTGTCTCAAAAATTAAAAAAACAAGTCAGCAAAAATTCTTTAGGTTGGGAAGATAAAACCGCTTATTATACGGATAATTTAGCATACGGTATTGCCAAAATTGGTCTGGCTTTTCATCCAAATCCGGTTATTGTGAGGTTTTCTGATTTTAAAACCAATGAATATCGCAGTCTTATCGGTGGAGTATTGTATGAGCCCGTGGAAGAAAATCCGATGATAGGCTGGCGTAGCGCTTCGCGTTATTACGACGAAAAATTTAAAGAAGCCTTTAAACTGGAATGTTTAGCTTTGAAAAAAGTACGTAACGAGATGGGGTTAACTAACGTTATCCCTATGGTCCCTTTTTGCCGCACTCCGGAAGAAGGCAGAAAAACTCTTGAGATAATGGCGCAAAGCGGACTGGTAACAAACTATACAAAAACGGAACATACCGAAAGCGCGGTCGTTCCGGTATATGTGATGTGTGAGATCCCTTCGAATGTGTTATTGGCGGAAGAATTTTTGGAAATTTTTGATGGCATGTCCATTGGTTCCAACGACTTAACACAGCTTATTTTGGGACTTGACCGGGATTCGGGTATAGTCAGTCATGTTTCAAACGAGCTTGATCCTTCGGTAAAGAAAATGGTTTCTGAAATAATAAAATTGTGTAATGAGAAAGGAAAATATATAGGTATATGCGGACAGGCGCCAAGTGACTATCCGGAATTTGCCAAGTTCATTGTTGAAGAGGGGATACACAGTATTTCTTTAAATCCTGATACCGTTGTTAAGACAACGATGGCTCTATATGAAGTAGAAAAAAATAAAGATAAATAAATATGACCAAAGTACATTTTTTTGGTGTGAAACCGTGGGAAGGCGAATATATAAAAACTAAATTCAACGCTTTCAAGGATATAGATGTAGAATGTATTGAGCAAATTATTTCTCCCGACAATTTACCCAAAGATGATCAGGCAGAGATTCTTTCTGTTTTTGTTGATTCGGTCGTTAACCGTGCGGTAATTGATGCGCTACCGAAACTTAAACATGTCAGTACGCGTTCTACGGGATTTGACCATATTGATATTAAATATTGTGCCGAAAAAAATATAAGCGTTTCCAGTGTCCCTTCCTACGGCGAAAACACAGTAGCTGAATTTGCGTTTGCGCTTTTGCTCACGCTTTCGAGAAAAATATATTGGGCTGTTGACCGCATACGAGAAACGGGTAGTTTTAGTTTTGACGGTCTCCAGGGTATCGATCTTAAAGGAAAAACTTTAGGTGTTGTGGGCACCGGACGCATAGGAAGACATTCTGTTCAGATCGCTAAGGGTTTTGCTATGGATGTTGTTGCCTATGATGAGCGGCCGGATCAGGCTTTTGCTTCGTCTCTGGGTTTTAAGTATTTAAGTTTTGAAGAACTGTTGAAGGTTTCGGATATTATAACTTTACATGTTCCTTATTTGCCGACTACGCATCACATGGTCAATGAAAAAACACTGGCGCTTATGAAACCCACAGCAATTTTAATAAATACAAGCCGGGGGGCTGTTGTTGATACCGAGGCATTAGCGCGCGCCCTCAAAGAGGGGAAGCTTGGCGGAGCCGGACTGGATGTTCTGGAAGAAGAAGGCGTTATCAAGGACGAGATGGAATTTTTATATAAAGGACATCCTGAGGAGCACAATCTCAAAACCATAATTGCAAATCACGTTCTTATTGATATGCCCAATGTAATAATTACTCCTCATAATGCGTTCAATACAAAAGAAGCGCTTGTGCGTATACTTGATACGACATTGGAAAATATCAGTAATTTTTTGAAAGGTACTCCATCAAATATCGTAAAAATATAGTTATGGCTTCTATCCGGTCAATTGGCGCAAGAAAAATACTAAACTCCAGGGGCGAGTGGACCGTTGAAGCTAATTTAATATGCGAAGACTTTTCAGTTACCGCCTCTGTTCCTG
>Ga0075927_140_pt1 | contig 5898 bp, 7 predicted proteins | sample RifGroA2_FD_67907 | JGI IMG/M metagenome (GOLD analysis project Ga0075927, IMG submission 67907) | Parcubacteria bacterium GW2011_GWA2_40_8 | reverse complement strand
AAATCTTTTAATAATTTAAAATTTAAAGATATAGGTCGTACCATTCAACCCAAAAATAAAACTTTTCTTCCTATTTTTTCTTGAAACTCTGCCCATTGGCTCGATTGCAAAAAAGATCCGCTCTGGGCGGATACAAAAGCATTCCATTTATTCTTATCTGCAAAACCAGCGTTCATCGTTTTGTTCCCAATATCTTAAGCGCTACTTTAACTTTTTCCTCTATATTTTCTACATCTCCCGGGATTTGCCGTAAAGCTTCACGTGCTTCTCTGTCGGAATAACCTAACTTTTTTAGTGCATCTAAAACATCTGCTGCGCTGGATGAAGATTCTCCCATAACTAACGCCAGACCTTCATATTTCTCTTTCAGTTCAAGTAATATTTTTAGTGCTTTCTTTTTCCCGATACCGCCAACTCGTGTTAAGTATTTCTCGTCCCCTGAAGCGATTGCTCTTTCGAGATCATCAACCGAAGCTTCTCCTAAAATAGCCAATGCGCTTTTGGGTCCTACCCCCGGAACCTCAAGCAATAATTCGAAAAAGGCTAATTCTTTTGAGCTTATAAAACCGTATAGCTCTAGTGCTTTGGATTCCCGCATGTAAAGATACGTAAATATCTTTACTGTTTCATTATCAGCTAAAATTGCGGCGTTGTCTTTGGATATAAAAACTTTGTAGCCTACTCCGCCCACATCAATAATTATATATTTTTCGGCTTTAAAAATTGTTTTTCCCTCAAGATAACTGATCATGATTCCACTTTAACTTATATTTATATTGTATGTCTTTTAAGCTTAAAGCACCATTCAAGCCCGCAGGCGACCAACCCAAAGCCATAGAAAGTCTTGTTTTGGGGCTAAAAAAAGAGCTTCCCCACCAAACCCTTTTGGGAGTTACTGGTTCGGGAAAAACATTCACGGCGGCAAACGTTATTGCTTCAACCAATAAACCCACTTTGGTTATATCCCACAACAAGGTTTTAGCCGCACAACTGTGGGAAGAATTCCGATCTTTTTTTCCTGAAAACGAGGTTCATTATTTTGTTTCTTATTATGACTATTACCAACCCGAGGCTTATATTCCACAAACCGATACGTATATAGAAAAAGATTCGTCTATAAATCAAGAACTGGATAGGATGCGTCATGCTGCCGCGCAGACAATATTAACCAAAAAAGACGTTATCGTTGTGGCCTCGGTATCGTGCATATACAATTTAGGGTCTCCCAAAGAATATAAAGCGGTGTCTTTGGATATGGTGTCAAAAGAAATTTATACTGTCGAGTTTGATAAAAAAAATATTGAAAAAATTACGCTTACAAAATCGGGTAACGATAATGAAATTACTAAGGCAACTATATTTCCGGCAAAATTCTGGGTTTCTCCCGCCTCCTCTATAGATCTGGCATTCAGTAATATAGAAGCCGAACTGGCCGAAAGACTTAAAGAGTTAAAAGATAACGGCAAAATACTTGAGGCCGAACGCTTACGACAAAGGACAAATTTTGATTTAGCAATGATAAAAGAAACCGGCTATTGCCATGGTATTGAAAATTACTCACGCCATCTTGAATTTCGCGCTGAGGGAGAAGCGCCCTATACATTAATAGATTATTTCAATGAGGCCTACGGACACGGAAACTGGTTATGCGTTATAGATGAATCGCACATGAGTATTCCGCAAATACGAGGCATGGTCCATGGGGATTGGGCCCGCAAAGATATGCTTATAGAATATGGTTTCCGCCTGCCGTCAGCACGAGATAACCGTCCGCTTACCTTTAAAGAATTTTCTGAGAAAATAGGGCCGGCTATTTTTACGTCAGCTACGCCGGGGCAATATGAATTTGAAAAATCTGAAAATATCATTGAACAAATAATACGTCCAACCGGCTTGCTTGACCCCCAAATTGAAATCAGGCCCATACGGGGACAAATTAATGACTTAATAAAGGAGGTTGCGGCTCGTTCCAAAAAAAATGAGCGTGCTTTAATTTTAACCGTTACCAAACGGCTCGCCGAAGAATTGTCTGCCTATCTTCACGACAAAGGGCTTAAAGTGGATTGGCTGCACTCGGAAGTAAAAACACTTGAGAGACCGGGGCGATTACAAAATCTGCGTTCAGGAAAAGTAGACGCGGTCGTTGGAATAAATCTTTTGCGCGAAGGATTAGATTTGCCGGAAGTTTCTTTGGTGGCCATACTTGATGCTGACAAAGAAGGTTTTTTAAGAAACGCTCCCACTTTGATACAAATGATCGGACGGGCTTCGCGAAACGTAAATGGTCTTGTAATAATGTATGCCGATAAAATAACGCAATCAATGCGTGAAGCTATAAACGAAACCAAACGAAGACGAAAAATACAAGAAGAACACAATCAAAAAATGGGCATAACACCCTCTTCTATCTTAAAAGCCATCAACAAATCACGGCTTATACCCGAAGTGCGCGCGGAAGAGGAATTGGAAAAAATAAATTCTTCCTGGCAGGGAGATCCCAAGGTCATAGAACTGTTAAAAAAAGAAATGAAAGAACACTCAAAAAACATGCGCTTTGAGGAGGCGGCGCGGGTAAGAGATTTGATTAAAAGATTAACGAATAAGTAAAAATGATTTAATCCTAACGTGGTTCTTGCCATTTTTATAAAAACTGATAAGCTAATAATTGCTTAAATACAATTTTTCACCTTTTTAATTCATATTATGCCAATTACAAAATCAGCGAAAAAAGCGTTGCGCGGATCTGCCAAGAAAAAAGTTTTAAACGACAAACAAAAAAAATCCTTCCAAAACGCGGAGAAGCAATTTGAAAGGCTTGTTCGTGCCAAAAAACTTTCGGAGGCTTCGGCCTATTTATCAAAAGCCTATAAAGCTATCGATAAGGCGGCTAAAAATGGCGTTATTAAAAAGAACGCAGCTGCAAGAAAAAAATCTCGCCTAGCAAAACTATTAAAGAAAAACTAAAGTCCGGAAGCCAACATTGTTAGGCTCAGGCGCGCGTCTTGCGCGCCTGTTTTTATTGCCAGATCATATGCGGCAAGCTTATCAAAAATAGACTTCAGGTCTTTTTCGGGCCACCTACGTAATGATGATGCTAGTTTGGTTGCCGCATACGGATGAATATTCAGGATTTTTGCTGCGTTAGCAGGCAGAGATCCCTTTTGCGCTAGCGCAAAAAGTTGTGATAAGTTCTGAAATTGTTTAACTAAAAGATAAAAAATTCCTGTAACATCCTCTCCTTTGGTAACCAATGTTTCAAGGTCGTAAATTGCTTTGGAGGAATTTTTTGTTAAAACAGCATCAACCACAGCAAAAATATTTGACTCGTTCTCAAAAACGACTAATTTTAAAACATCTTCCGTAGAAATTTTTGTTTTGGGGTTTACTGCCCAGGCAGCAAGCTTCTCGCATTCATTATTGATGCGCCAAAGATCGGGACCAATGCCTTCGGCTATTTTTAAAATAGCATCGGCATCTATTTTTATCTTTCTGTTAAGAAAAAAATTGGTAACCCATGAAACTGTCCCTGTTTTTGATAATAAATCAAACCGTTGAACCTTTCCTTTTTCGCTGACCAATTTAATTAAAATATTTTTGTCTTCCGGGTTTTCTTCGTATAAAACCACAATAGATTCTTTGCTTTTAGACAGATTGAGTTTTTCTGCTAAAACTTCAAATTTTTTTATTTTTTCCTTGTCTGTCAGGTTATTTAAAACAACGAAACGGAGCGGGGCAAACAACGAGGGCGTTTCAAGCTCTCTCTCAAGCACATCTATATCCTCTTCCGCTAAATCTATTTTCAGAAGACTTAATTTATCGCGATGCAAAGCTTCGGCGCGCGCAATTATATCGTTGAGTTTTTGGCGGCTACGGAATGTATCCGGTCCGTATAAAAGATACAACATATTTATTGAACTGCTATATAAGATGTGCTGGTCATACTATCTATATATTCAAGCCATATTTTACCCTTAGCTAAAGGTATTTCTTGGTCCTGTTCATCCAAAAAACGTAGTCGGCTTGAAATTTTGTTTGTATTTTTTTCCCACGTTGCTTTGATCTCCTGGCCGGCTCTGTATATTATAGCTTCTCCCCTACCCATCACCCTAACATCATTATATTGGCCTTCCAATCTGCGTGATGTGGTTTTGAGGATAATAATATTTGCCGCTTCAACTTGCTTTTTTGTATTTTTATCCATCTCGGCAAGACCTCCTCTATTTCTGACAAAAAAATTGCTTGCCGGATCATACAGCCAACTCACTGCGTTTTTCCCCGGATATTTAATATCAAGTTTATACTTAACAGAAGGCGAAATTATTTCTGTTGGATTTATTCTTATATAACCATAAGCGTTGTCTTGAATTGCGCGGTATCCAAGTTTATTTGCCGCTTCTCTCAACCGTTCAATACTTGAAAAACCGTTGTCAGGAGCTTTTATTCCTCTTTTTCTATAGTAAGCTCCGTACGGATTTTTTAATGCGTCAATATTATCTGCAACTTTCTTTTTAAGTTCGTCTAAAGCAAAATGTGATCCGCCCCAATGGCCATATATTGCATCAAATCCTGCGGCCAAAGGAATAAAGTCGTCCCTGGCACTTCGTATCGAGCCTATTTCGTCAGAATTAGTACATTGAAAAATAGCTAAAAATCTGTTTATGCCTCCCACAATAACCGGCATCTCAATAACAACGTCTGCCTGCGCAATCCCGGAAAGCGGTCTCGTTGACCCGTCTGCGGCCAACATAACACCAACCGGTCTCAATAATTGTCCTTCTTTATTTATGCCGTCCGGACAAAAATCTCCGGTAAGCGATTCTTGCGATATTTTAATCGGCTCAGCAAGAGGCGCCAAAGAATTATATGTTTGCCCGATATCTTTAGCCGAATTTGAAATGCCGTCAATAGAAACGCTCCTGCCTTTTGCCCAGACCATAAAATAAGCAGTGCCCGCAGCCGCAATTATTAAAAATATAAAAATTATAAAAATCTTTTTCTTCACCTCGTTAAAAAATTGCCCGAAAGTTAACGGTCAAACATATTCGAAAACTTGTTTGACTGTTATAAACTGAACAATTCTTTTTATATAAATAATAACAGTTTTTTAACGGAGCTCATATTTTTATTCTTACAAAAATCCCTGATCTTTCAAGACCAAGGATACAATACCACAATAAACAAAAGCCCTGTAAGAATTATTTTCCTGCTAAAATGCCTTGTATTTTTACTATTATTTCCTGAGGTGTGAAGTGTGCTTTGATAAGAAAATCGCTCGCTCCCAAACTCAAACCCCTTTCAACGTCTTCTCGCTGTCCCAGATTGGAAAGTATCACAACCGGCATAGAAGCATTTGCCGAATCCTCTTTTATCTTCTTCAAAACATCAAAACCGCTTAAGCCCGGCAGTATTAAGTCCAGCAAAACTATATTCGGTTTCTGCTCTCCCAATTTGCGCAAACCTTCTTCGCCATCTACGGCTTGCATAACTTGAAATTTTTCGCGCTCTAGTTTTTGCGCAATAAGCTCTCGCAAGAACCTATCATCTTCAATAAGCAATACTTTTACGTTGCCGTTATCGTTAACTGGCTGCAGAGTAACGGGTTCTGAATTTGGTTTATCCATAAATTTAATCTACTAATTTAAGTTTCTATATATATTATACACTAATTATACATCAAAACCAATCTTTAGATAATCATTCTTCTCCTACTAAGTCGTCCGCTGACAGATCATCTACAACAAAACCTTGTTTGTGGTTATTAATAGGTAAAGTAAAAATAAAAGAAGAGCCTTTATTTTCTTCTGATTCTACCCAAATCTTTCCTCCATGCTTCTCTATTATATTACGAGCTATAAACAAACCCAAACCGGTACCCGGGGTTTGCATACGAACAACATT
>Ga0075927_144_pt1 | contig 5943 bp, 10 predicted proteins | sample RifGroA2_FD_67907 | JGI IMG/M metagenome (GOLD analysis project Ga0075927, IMG submission 67907) | Parcubacteria bacterium GW2011_GWA2_40_8 | reverse complement strand
GCATTGGCGGAAAAATCATTTGTTGAACCATTATAGTTCCGGAATTGAGGGGTTGTATTTCCGGTGGCTGCATAGAACAAAATCCCGTCACCTGCTTGCGGGTCGGCGGCACTCGCGTTTTTCACTCCGGGTTTCGCCACAAAAGTGAAAACTGCGACCGCGACGAACGAAAGCACAAAAGTCAAAAGTGTGGCAATTTTAATGCGTCCGGAATTTTGCTGCCAGAATTTTTTAGCAGACTCGTGATATTTTGGTGGAATTATATCGTATATAAATCTTGGCATGATGAGTGATGTATTTAATGATTTGAAAATTGCTAATTACTAATTTCTAATTAACCTAATCAAATCCTAAATAATTTTAATTTATTTTAAATTATTAATTTCATTTATCACTTGAATTTCTAAAACCGACGATTCTGTCGGCTCCCCGACCGAAACGTCGGGGTTATTCTAATGTTTTTTTAATAAAATCACGTAATACAGGCAAATCATTAATAACAGTATTCCATACCAACCCAATATCTACTCCAAAATATTCATGAATAAGCATGTCACGCATGCCCGCAATAGAACGCCACGGTATAGTAGGATTTTTCTCTTTAAATTCACTGGGCAAATTCTTAACCGCTTCCCCCAAAACTTCAAGCTGGCGCATAACCGCGTCTTGTACTTGAGGAGAATTCAAAAAATCTTCTTTCGAAATATTTTTGGTATAGGTTGCGATACTTTCTATACTTAACAGAATATGCTGAAGGAATATTTGTACATCTTTATCCATAAATTTTAATTTGCTCTTTACCAATCCGTTCAGTCAACAATGGAGATATGGAACCATACGTCAACACATCAACCCGCGTACCTAGAGCTAATTCCAAATCTAATTTTAATTTTATAAGTCCCAAAAATGTTTCCTCGGCCGGAAGCTCAACAAGTATATCAATATCACTTGAGTCAGAAGCTTCCCCGCGAGCTACCGAACCAAATATAGCCGCCTGACGTACGCCAGCAGCGTTAAAAACCGGATTTGCCTTTTTTTTAATTTCTGCAATTTGAAAATTTTTGTTTATCGCCATACATTAATTCATTTATAAAACGTAACGTGAAAAATTAAAAGTTAGTAGTTAAAAGTACAGAAAGTTAAATTTAAATTTGATTAAAAATTTTACTTGTATTTACTCGTTTTGAGCGCCGTATGCTATAGTTATTATATATGCCAGGTAGTGAAAATGCGACCGTTCGCCAGAAGGCGAACAATTGATTTCGTAATACTTGGCTCTAACCATTAATTCATTATAACATTAATCATTAACAAGAAATTCGATAATTATTCATAAAAAGTCGCATTTCTACTACCTGGTATGAAAGAAGAAACTAATTATAGCGAACTCGTTCAGTTTCTGGGAGATAAATTCGATAAGATAGATGAGCGTTTTGAAGGCTTGGAAGGGATGTTTCGCGACTTACAAACAAGTGTGGACACTTACGCAAAACGTGCCGATGCGTATTTTCAGGAAGTGGTGATGTTGTCACATAAAGTCGAACGTCACGAAAGATGGCTTCAACAAATTGCCGATAAGCTTGGAATTAAACTAGAGATATAATTTCATTTTAGGATTCGCTGAAACTCCGTAACAATACGGGGTTTTACTTTTATCTCAAAGTTTTATGCGCCCTGAATTTTGCTGCCAGAATGGTTCGACTTTGCTCACCATAAATATTTTGGCAGACTCGTGATATTGTGGTGGAAGGATATCAAACATTAATTTTGGCATAGGATAGAAACTTTTAAAAAGTAATAATTATTTATTAATTTCCTTAGTATATTGATAAATGTTTTTTAAATATTCGCGGTAGCGCGGAATGCTCTCTTTGGCTACTGTATAAAACTTGGCGTAATCTTCATCGAAATCGTATTCATGAACCAAAATATTGCGAATTTTTGCTGTTATCGACTACTGATCGGCGAGTTCAGCAGACAAAACGCCTTCGGCAATCAAATCGGTAAAAGATTGTTTATAGCTGTCTGGTGTTTTTTTGCCTTTCTCCAACAGAATGTGCGTATTAATATCGCTCGCTAACTCAACGATTAGTTGAAAATCACGCTCGGATGCGCGTATCACAACCGTATCTTTCAAAAAATCTTCATGTGACTTGGCAAGAAAAATCCCTAATTCATCAAGAAGCTGTTTGATTTGTTCTACCTTTTTAAGTATTAGTTCTTTGGACATTTTCCATTATTCATTAGTTGTCTCTGCTTCTAGACTTGCTCGAAGCGCCGTTTCCCGCGCCCGACGAAACTTAGCGGTATCTTGGTAACGCTTCCACGCAAGAACTCGGAAGCGTGTAAAATCAAAATCAGAACCGTAAAACAGCTTGCCTTCTTGCGCCACATGATACTGCAAAAGCGGTGGTGCTACCCATAAATCAACGACATCGATAGTATCTTCAGAAACGCCGAGATTTTTTGCCACGGTTTCCCCTATTTTTATCTTGTCTTCAAGGCCAAGAGGTCGGTCAGCTAAAACGGCAATATCTGTATCCGAATGCTTGGCTGCTGTTTGACGCGCTTGAGAGCCAAAAATGATTATTAATTTTATATTCTCGTTAAAAACTTTCATACCAGGTAGTAGAAATTCGACTTTTAAAAAATAATATCGAATTTATCTATAAAGATTAAGCTAGTTAAACTTTATGGTTTTGTCAGGAAGTTTGTTCGCCTAAGGCGAACAGTCGAATTTTCACTACCTGGCATATATTCGAAACTGTTGAAATTAGACTTCAACACGATTCTATTGCGTCAAAATTTTACTGGGTATGAATCTTAATTGAACCTGAAGTTATAGTGACATCTTCATTCCCGTCACTTGAACAATATTCGGTTCCAAACGAAGTAACAACCGGCGTACAATTTATTCCGCCAGACCGTGAATGGGTCATCATTGGATGCGTTATAGCTGGATTCTATCTGTCCGGAAGAATCACGGGAAACATTTTCAATATGAACGGCTCGTATATAAGTTTCAGTACCGATGGTTATTGTTTCCGCTCCCTGATAAAGTTTCCATACGCTTCCGACAACTTTTACTTTATATGGATTTGAGTCAGGAGCTCCTTTGGCACCCGCAGCTGAACAAGTGCCGCCTTCACCGGGTTCTACAGCATCCGGCGGGCAATAGATCCTGTTCCACCCCTGAGAAGTTGCATCATTTGAATTAACAATACTCTTTACCGCTTCAAGAGCTTCCTGCACTAAACTTGCTTCAATGGTTTGTTGTCTGCCGGTTATTGAACCGCGTTGATTCGCATAAAAAATACCGCCGATAGTTCCGGCAACAATGCCAAGAACAGCGATAGCTTCGATTCGACTTTTCGAATCAAGCGAGCGTAGCGAGCGAAGTCCGGTACTAAGCTTTGCTTTAGTACTGGGTTTCACTACCTGGCATAAAATATTTCTTTAAACTTTAATTAATTTTTACAAAAATAGAATCTAGTATTTCAAAAGTGTTTTGTTTCTTTGTTAAGCTGCTTAAGAATTTTGGCTATATTTGCCAAAAGATGCCTCGGATCGCTTTGTTCCATCTCCATCATAATTAATAAGTTTATCGCCAACCAATTCTTTTGCGCATCTCCAAAGCCCCGAGCCCACTTCTAGCTTCCTGTCAGCAGACATATTCCTAAATATATTATCTTGTATCTGTTGGGCGGATTTTGGAAACATAATTAAGTTTTCTTTCTCGCTGTTTCAAGACGCGCGACACGCGCTTCAAGAAATTTAAATTCTTCACGATCGATTTTTTGTTTAAGATCATACCGAAGAAGACCAAGTTCCCCCTTAATAGTTTCGAGTTCCTGATCAACCGCATTAAATCGTTGGTCAACAATCTCAAATCCTTCCATCACTTTCTTATCAAGAGCATCTATCTTTCCATCGATTTTATGATCAAGAAGTTGATGTCCTTCGATCACCACATCAAACTTTGCATTAATGTCTTCAAGCAACGCTTCTGTATACTCTTTAGGCGATTTTGTCTTTTTCGAAGCTTTTAACTTATTTTGACTTTTGAACTTCTTCATACCGGGTAGTAGAAATGCGACTATTTATTATAAAAATACTCTTTCAGCGTTCTTTTCAATAATCGCGCTCCCTGATTGGTTTTTAAATATTTTTCACGGCGTTTAGCATCGTCTAAATTGATATACGCTTCATAGTGAATCAATTTCCATGGTTTATATGCTTTTGTAGAAAAATTTAATCCACGATTATGTTCTTCCGCTCTTCGCTTTAAATCTCTAGTATACCCAATATATAAATGGTCATAATGTTTACTTTCCATTACATATACATAATAGAACATAATCGTGTCGCATTTTCACTACCTGGCATATATCTAATATAGCCGATATCTAAAGTCTATTATACTAAATTTTGAGAGATTAATACACTCCGGCTATGGGTAATACATTTGAAGCGGAACCCAATTCATAGACTGTATCAACATCGCCGCCGTCAATAATAGATTTGTCATCCTGGCCACCCGGACCTATGTCTGCGGACTCAAACCTGGCGTTTATCTCTATTTTACCATCTCCTCTTCGACAAGCATAACTATAAAAGAAGCGCTGTCCGCTATTTGTTGAACTGGTATTTCTTGGATCAACAGGAAGGTTAAATATAGGCGAACCACCCGCGGCACCGGTAAAATTCGCGCTTATCCAACCGGAACCATTCACAAGAGCTATGGAATTTTTTGCTACCTGACGCCATACCCAGCCTGAAGGCGCAGCATGCAAAGACACGTCTAGCGGAACAGAAACATAGATAGTTTTTGCGGCCTCATCGGAACAGGTACCGGAATTTGCCCCGTCCAAATCAAAAGTACCGCCGCTATTTACCGACGCAAAAGTAAGCGCCTCGCGTATAGATGCCAGATCCGCCATTCTTCTTGCGTCTCGGGTTTTGCGAAAAATTTCTGCCGGATCGACCAAAACAACAATGATAGTGACCAAAATAGCAAGAACGGTTATGGTTACCAAAAGCTCGATTTTCATATCAAAAATTAAATATTAAATATCAGTTAAAACGTAAAGTGCAAAGCGAAAAACGAAAAACAACAGTTTAAAATTCAAAATTACTTTTTGCCTTTAAGCGTGAGTATGCTCGAGCCCAAAATATTTGATAGTTGGGTTGTTTCATTGAGCAATTCATCTGTTCTGGTTTTATCTGCCTTACCCGAATCCCTTAACAAGCCAAGCCAGAATTTACTTTCGTTGGCGGACTTTAAGGCATGAGTAAAGAAATTAGTAAAATCTTTCTTAGTGCTTCCTGCCTGGGCTTCAATTATATTTGCGCCTATGCTGGTTGCGCTACGCAACAGTTGTCTAGTCATTACCTGAACACTAAAATCTTTTTTATCCAAACTATCCATAAATTTGATTATGTCCGGGGCATAGATATATGCTCGATATTTTAGGTCTGTTTTTAATTTTGCGTTGTTATTTTGCATTTTGCGCTTTGCGTTTTACGCTTTCTCATATTGATCTGTCATTTTGCATTTTGCTTTTTGATATTTTATTTAAGCGCTTACTCGCTTATGGCTATTCCGCCTTCTGAAAAGATCGTTATGGTGCGCATCTGTCGAGGATCATTATCTAATTGTAAAATAATACTTGTAGCACCCGAAGAACGTTTTCCTGTGCGCAAATCAAATTTAATATCAAGAGTCCCCTTGTCGACAACGTCAGCTATAAGATAACCGCAAAATGTTTGAGTGCCGCTTATGGTTGGTGCCGATAAAGCGGTAAATGTCGCACGTTGTGTTTGGTCAAAGCCTGCCAAGGTCAAGCCAAATTGTGTTTCGTCCCCGTCTTTACTTACTGAAGCGCAGTCGTATGGTGCTATAGAATCAATATCAAAAATAAGCTTAACATTAGTTAAGGAAAA
>Ga0075927_138_pt1 | contig 6458 bp, 8 predicted proteins | sample RifGroA2_FD_67907 | JGI IMG/M metagenome (GOLD analysis project Ga0075927, IMG submission 67907) | Parcubacteria bacterium GW2011_GWA2_40_8 | reverse complement strand
TTGCAAAAGATGCAGAAAGACAAGGGCAGATGCCCGCGATTTTTTTACAAGGTAGTTACGAACGTTACAGCGAGGTTTCGGAGCGGGTGATGAAAATTATAAGGAGTCGTGTTGTATGCTCCGACGCTCTCCAACATAAGTCGGGGAGGTCGGAGTCCCGACTTTACGTCGGGGTCGAACAGGCCAGTGTGGACGAAGCCTATTTTGATCTAACCTATACCGGCGATTTTATTAAAGCTGAATATGTTTGTCGTAAGATCAAAGAAGATATCAGAAAAAAAGAAAAAATAACTGCGTCTATCGGGCTAGCCCCAAATAAACTTATAGCCAAAATTGCCTCAGATATGCAAAAACCCGATGGTCTTACGATCGTGACCGCTGATCAAGCTGAAAATTTTTTAGCGCCCTTGCCTGTACGCAAGATCCCCGGAATAGGCCCAAAAACCGGAGAGTTTTTAAAAAGTAAAGGCATTGAAACGATTTCAGACGTCAAGCAGTATTCTTTGGAAGAATTACAGGATATTTTAGGCAAACCCCGACGTTTACAGTCGGGGTCCCGACCCCAAAAGGCGTCGGGATGGGGCGAAGATATTTATTATAAAGCCAGAGGTATTGATAACTCACCAATTGTTGAAGAACACGAAGTTAAATCTATCGGGCAACAGGAAACCTTTCGCAATGATACTTTAGACGCGGGTTTAATGTTCGGTGTTCTTAAAGAAATGTCTGTAAAAATAGAAAAGAAACTTAAACACAGCGGTTTTGGAGCCTTTCGTACAGTAACTATAAGCGTTCGATTTAGTGATTTTGAAACAAAAAGCCGTTCGCATACGCTAAAAGAGCCGTCAGATGGCGCCGATAAAATATATACCGAAGCCATGAAATTATTTATGTCATTTTTCGACAAACGCGAGAATCCTCAAAATAAAGCAATACGTTTGATCGGTGTGCGCGTAGAAAAATTGACAAAATAAGTCAAACAGCATATAATATTATTAAATAAAAACAAAGCTCTTTTTAGGAGGTAGTTAATGTTTAATACGACCTATACAGCAGCCGTTAACTATAAGCAATCTCTTGCTGATATGATTGCGGCGGTTCATTGCGATTGGGTTGATCCGTTCTTCGACGGCTATAACTTACCGATTCAAGATAAAGATGCAACAGAAGTTGCGATCCAGCTCATTCACTTCAACAAGGATATGAGTTCGAAAAATATTCTGGATGAGTTCGACAAGCGCGGCCTTCGACCCGCAACTCTTCCAGAGCTTCTGTCTTTCAGTGTCGCTTATCCAGGAATAGCGTGGCAGTTTCCTGTTGTTGCCCTTGGATCGGTGGTCCAGCACGCGCATGATATTGAAGATGGATTGATGTTCCGGCCGTATGAGGATGGCCATCTAGATGTTCCCCGTCTTTGGAACGACTTTGGCAATCGCTGTCTTCGTCTTCGTTGTTTCGAGGGTGACTGGTACGGGTACTATCGCTTCGCCGCCATCAGTAAGTAGCTAAGCTTTGGGCACTTGAGTTTTTGAACTCGTTTGACCCTTGTAAACTAAAACCCCTATACAGCTTTGTTGTGTAGGGGTTTCTTCTTTTTTTATCTATATCGTGATATTTATATTTTGAGCATGATTTTATTTCAAATTGTAAAAAAATCTAAGAAAAGCCGGGCGCGGTTGGGTCTGCTTGAAACAGAGCATGGCGTTGTTGAAACGCCGTCTTTGGTTCCTGTGGCCACCCAAGCCGCCATTAAAACTTTATCAAGCGAAGAGGTTTTGCTTACCAAAAGCCAGATATTGATAGCAAATACATTTCATTTGCACCTCAAACCCGGAGAAAAATTTGTTAAGCAAGCGGGAAAACTGCATAAATTTATGAATTGGCATCGCCCGATAATGACCGACTCGGCCGGATTTCAGATTTTTAGTTTGGGTTTTGGAAGCGACTTGCAGGTGGGCAAGGTTACTAAATATTTTGAGGAGCGCGAAACTAAAAAAATAATTACAAAAAATTCTCAACCCAAGTCGGTTAAAATTACGCCGGATGGAGTTTTTTTCCGTTCACCTTTGGACGGCAAGCAGCTTTTTATAGGACCGAAGGAATCGATGAAAATCCAACAGGATTTAGGCGCAGATATCATTTTTGCCTTTGATGAGTGTACGTCACCTTTCTCTAGCCCCGCTTATATTAAAGAAGCACTCAAACGTACCCATAAATGGGCTAAAATTTGCCTTGAGACGAAAAAAAGCAGCCAGGCGATGTTTGGTATAGTCCAAGGTTCCAAATATAGAGACCTGAGGCATCAGAGCGCTAAACTGATAAATTCTCTGCCTTTTGACGGTTTTGGCATAGGCGGGGATCTGGGTGACAGCAAACAAACAATGGAAAATATTCTTGATTGGACCATTCCATATTTATCCGAACGCAAACCTCGTCATTTGCTGGGTATCGGTTATCTTGAAGACATGGAAAACATAATTAAAGGAGGCATTGATCTTTTTGATTGCACCGTTCCGACACATTACGGCAGGCGGGGGATAGCTTTTACTTCTTCGGGAAAATTGAATATTAAACAATCAAAATTTCTTACCGATAAAAATCCATTGGATGAGAAATGCGACTGTATGGTTTGTCAGAACTATAGGCGTAATTATATTTGCCATCTTGTCCGAGCCGGAGAGATGACCGCAATGAAATTTTTAACACTTCACAATCTTTATTACTTTAATACTTTTGTCGAACGCATACGCGAAAAAATTAAAGAAGGAAAGATATAGTTGCGGTGCATGTTTGGATGCGTTACTCTACTCGAGTTCTTTAACAAGCTGAATAAAGGAGATAAAAGTGAATGAATGGCGTGCTCTTGCCACCGTTCTTGCTTTTACGACATCGTTTATCTTTTTTGTGCTGTTTTTAACGTTTTGGATAGTTATTTCAATAACGGCCTATTGTACAAATTATTCCGATCTTCTGATAGCGTTAATATGTTTAGTCGGCCTGTTCTTTTCTGGCTACGCGACAGATAAATTGTGGGACACGATATATAAATTTTAGCCTCTGTATAATGGAGGTTTTTTAATTTTACCCAGCCCTAATTTGTGCAAAAATTAGAGCTGGGTTGACTTTTTCTATTTTTTGGTTTATAATACAAACAACTTTAGCTCATTGAATACAAAGGAATTTCAACAATGCGTCACAAATGGATTTTGCTTTTTGTCGGGCTGTTAATCGCAACCTGTACAGCGCCTATGCGTGGGGCAGTTTCTCAGGAGCGCTTACCTGAGCCGACTGTAGAAATTACGGCACTTCCGTCAATTTCTCCTGCTCCTACACCCAGCCCAACAGTTTCGCCGGTGCCGTCTGCAACTGTGTCACCGACACTTGAGCCCACGGCTGAGATCGTGCCAACGCCTGAGCCAACTGCTGATATTGGTGAACCGCTGTTCACCATGAATCTGTATCATAAAGACGCGTTCGTGCGCCAGAAGACCAATTACTGGTGCGTGTCCGCGTCTACGCAGATCATGCTTAATATCATCAAGGGTAGCGCAGACAATAGCTACGAAACACAGTTGGCCATTTCGAAAGTTGCATGGGCCAACATTAAGTACACGGGTTTTGCTCAATCGGTCTACGGTTCCGATCCTCAAGGCTGGGTTGCGGCTCTTGAAAGTTTCGGTGGCGGTGATTACGAATGGGTGAACAGTAAATCGTTCAATGCCGCACTAAAAAGCTCGGTAAAAGCGATGGCTGTAACAGGTCGTCCTGTCGGTTTGCTTGCCATGAGCGGTGGACATGCTTGGGTCCTCAATGGATTCATTGCTACTGCAAATCCGGCTGCAACTGACGATTTTGAAGTGCTTAATGTCTATGTGACAGCGCCAGGATACGGCTTGTTCAAGTATGACCTTAAGCCAAACACCAAATTTTCTATAAAATATCTCAAGACGCGTCTGTTAAAGTATCACTCGAAGCTGACCGAAGAAGTTTGGGAAGGTTACTACGTAACCGTCCAACCGGTTCAGTAAATAAAACCCGTTCTGAAAAAAATCAGGACGGGTTTTTCTTTTGGAGTTTACCCAGTCCTAATTTATAATTTAAAAATATATATTTTATCCAACTAAGCAGTTCAATGTTAGCTAAGATTAGTTTTTGGGGTTAAAAATTAGAGCTGGGTTTACTTTTTCTATCAAGCATTGTAAAGTAATAGCACTAAGTTATTTTGATAAAGCAGATAAAGAAGCGAGGTAAATAATGGATAAAACGCTAAAAGATTTTTTTGCTTCTTTAAAATGTCTTGTCGGTATACATCATATTCCCGAGAAACTAGCTTTTCCTCGAGGAAGTATTTTCATTGCCGGAGGCATTTGTCCTCGATGCGGCAGACTAAAAAGCGGTAGGGTAATTGGTGATATACGTGATTACCGGGGCCCCGGAGCCAGACGCGAAGGTTCGTTTTTGATCCTTCCCAACGGCTATTGCGTTTTCACCTCTGTGGCTACCATGAAAAATCTGCACGATTTTTATCCGGAAGAATATCGTAATTATCTTGCTAAAGTAGAATTTTATGCCGATTCGCGGCGCAAATAAAATAAACCGTCCAAAATGAAAAGGACGGTTTTTGTTATGGCGCAAACCGTTCGAATTTCATTAAATTGGCGCCAGATGATAAAATGGGCGTATGGATGGTCGCTCGCAACCGACGGGATTATTGCGGGCATGGGTTTTTCATCCGCGTTTACCGCAGCTCCGGCCACGGTTGTACTTTTTGAATTGGCACAGGATTTTTCACCCATATGGCTTTTTGTTATTGTTGCAGCGCTGGGTGCCATGACCACCGATCTTATCATATTCCGTTTTCTACGCGATGGTTTGGATGAAGATATAACTTATCTTGTCGAACATTCAACAAACTTGGCAAGGTTTCGCGCCATGTTCCATTCACGTTTGTTCTACTGGTTCGGTACACTTGTTGCCGCACTTGTTATCGCCTCACCTCTACCCGATGAATTTGGGTTAGCTTTGTTTGGCTTGTTGCGTTTGGATAAGAAAAAATTTATTCCGGTGTCTTTGTTTATGAATTCGATAGGCATTTTCATAATTGCCCTTGCGGCAAAAATTATTACGGATTAGATTTTATTTCATGAAGCCAGTTACGGGCGTTAAATTTATTTTCGCGATTTTAATTTGTCAGGCTGCGGGGCTGCTTGGAACTATATTTACTGTTCCGGCTATTCCGACATGGTATGCTGCGTTACAGAAACCCGCTTTTGCCCTGCCAAATTGGTTATTCGCGCCAGCCTGGTTTATTTTATATACTCTTATGGGTATAACACTTTATCGACTTTGGATTATAAAAGGAAATGATCCAAGGGTAAAACACGCGCTTAAATTGTTCTTTATACAGTTTATGTTGAATTCGTTATGGTCATTTTTGTTCTTTGGTTTACGAAATCCTCTTGCCGGATTTGCAGGTATATTGGTATTGGAATCGGCAATAGTTTTAACTTTTGTATTTTCGTGGAAGGTTGACCGTGTTGCTGCGTTGTTGCTTGTTCCATATATATTATGGGTTGCCTTTGCTTCAGCGCTTAATTTTTCAATTTTAATTCTAAATTAATCCAAAAATTATGATAAAAAAATCTATTTTCATATTTTCCGTTGCGGGTCTTTTGTTTGCCGGGTATTTAAGCGGAGTAAAATTTTTTAGCGGTTCATGCGCTTTAGGGGAGTCGTGTCCTTATTTTCTTGGCTATCCTGCCTGTTATTTCGGTTTTATCATGTACGCGTCTTTAACTATTTTATCGGGCTTGATGCTGTGGAAAAAATTGCCGCCGATGCGGGCGTTAAGCGGTATAAGTATAGTATCCTTTCTGGGCATTCTGTTTGCCGGATATTTTACCGTGCAGGAATTGCCGGTATTATTTGAACAAGGTCTTTCAGCCTACGTTCTCGGGTTGCCCACCTGCGCTCTTGGTCTTATTTTTTATATAACTATATTCAAGTTGTCTATTCTTGCCCGCTTCAAGAAGAAATAATCGTAGATTTATGTTTAAACTATATTTTACAATTATTTTTGCCGCCGGCATTTTATTTTTCAGTACAGCAGACGCCATAACCAATTGCGATGAACAAGCCAAACCAGCTTTTGACTGTCCTGTTGGTTACACTATGATGTGTATTCCTGTCGGAGGAGATCATTGGGGCTGCGGGAAAGAAGTTAACGGTCAAATGGTTGAGTGGACCTCTGATTCTCAAGTGAGCGATAACACTGCGGTTCCTGTTTTTGAACAGCAAACCCCGCCTGCTCCACCGGAAGCATCTGTGGTGAACCCTGTTGCGCCGCCTGTCATTGGGCAAGAGCAAACCTTACCACAACCACAGGTGCCTGCAGAAGAGCCGCCACCGGCTATTGAAGTAACATCTGAAACTTCTACTTTGGAGCAAAATTCTGTTAA
>Ga0075927_143_pt1 | contig 6946 bp, 6 predicted proteins | sample RifGroA2_FD_67907 | JGI IMG/M metagenome (GOLD analysis project Ga0075927, IMG submission 67907) | Parcubacteria bacterium GW2011_GWA2_40_8 | reverse complement strand
TGTTGCCGACAACCAAACATTTCATAGTAGCAAGCTCGCCTGCGCCAATTAAATGTTTGGTTGTCGGCAACAAAGGAACGTGTATTGATACGAAATCCGCATTTCGGAGCAATTCAGGTAACGGAACATATCTTGCGCCATACTCTGCTTCAAAAGCAGGATTTGGCTTAACGTCGTAATAAAGCACCTGCATATCAAAACCTTTCACCGCATGCTTTACCACGAGAGAGCCTATACGCCCCAAACCGACAACTCCTAATGTTTTATGTGAAAGATCTCGGCCAAGCAACAGCATCGGACCCCAACCTTTATATTTCCCGCCGCGCATAAACGTGTCTGATTCAACAACTCTATGAGCAATGGCCAGCATTAATGCAAAAGTGTGTTCGGCAACTGTTTCCGAAAGAACTTCAGGAGTGTTTGAAATGAAAACGTTGCGTTCTTTTGCCGCGGCTAAATCAATATTGTCATAACCAACCGCATAATTTGCAACTATTTTTAATTGTTTCCCCGCAGCATCCAAAAGTTCGCCGTCAACTTTATCGGTTAATAAAGCTAAAATTGCGTCCACGCCTTTGACGCTTTTGAGCAGCTCGGCTCTATCCATTGCGCCGTCCTGCGGCGCAACTTCTACCTCGTATCCCTTTGCCGTAAGTACTTTAATGCCGGCTTCGGGAATTTGTCGTGTTATGAATATTTTTGGCATAAAATTTTAAAATTTATTTGATTTATTTAGAACTTATACGCGATTGCTTTTTTGCGCGGTTTTTGAGGCTGTTTTGGCATGGACTCTACGCGAAAGCGTGGAGCAAAACAGCCGAAACCTCGGAGCCCCGCACTGGCGGGGCGAGAATGAGCGCAGAAAAGACAAGCGCGTAAGTTCTAATTCTAAACTTTATTCGCGCTGCCGCAAATATCTATCCAACGCTCAACAACTTGCTGTACGCTTTTAATAACATTTCTATTGCTAATTTTATATCTGATTCATCTATGCCTGAGCCGCCGTGCAAAGATAAAAATGTTCCCGCTATTTCCTTAACCTTTTGCAAAAGCGCAATATCAAGAGGTGGCTGGCCCCCGGGAGGAACAGTACCGTGGATATTACCGAAGAATGCGGCAAAAACATCAACTCCGGTTTCTTCGATGAATTTTCTTGCTTTTTTGGGGTCCGTATAACCGGAACGTATTTGTTCCACGGTATACATTTCTTTATGAACTTCAGAACCTGCTCCTACTATCCTGTCTATTTCCCCTTCAACTATAATGCCTTTTGAGTGAGCCGCTTCTACCACCTGCTTAGCAATTTTTACATTCTCTTCATATGAAAATTTAGAACCGTCAAAATGCACAAGTCCGTAACCGGCCTCAATTGCCGCCATACAATCTTCCGGCGTTTCTGAATGATCTAAATTTACAATTATCGGTATTCCGTATTCTTTTGAAAAATTCTTACCTATATCGGCAATGTTGCTAGCACCCATCCAATGCGTCTCGCCAGGTGAAGATTCAATAATAATAGGCGACTTTTTATTTGCAGCCGCCTGAACAATAGCTTTAAACGTCTCAAGGTTCCCGACGTTGAAGGCGCCTATTGCAAAACCTTCAGCGCGCGCTCTTTGTAACCAGTCAAAAGCTATCATAATTTAATAAATCCGTCAGCCAGATGTTCCGCGACTAACTCTTCAAGTTTTGAAGCATCCGTATATTCAATAAATATTTTATTCCAAAGCGCTTCCTGCTGATGATAAAGATATTTTGTCAAAATATTCGCAAAACGATTATAAGAAATTAAATTATCGATAAGATCAAAAGATAAAAGTGCAGTCCCTTCAATTCCGGATGCTCTAAATTCTCCTTCACCCGAGATATTAAAGAAGCCTCCGACACGTGAGGCATAAAGAGCCTGGGATCTGATGGCGTATCTTTAGCTAAATATCTTTGAATAACCATCCAGGTGGCGGTATCGCTTGATTCAGCAGGCATAAAGCTTGGCACATCACCACGCAACGCAGACACCAATTTTTCGGCAAATTTTTCTTCCTTTGAATACCTGGTGAAAAGTCTTGAGTAAAAGCCTATTTCAAAGAAATAGTGCAAAAGCAAAGTAAATACCTGCATGGTTATGCCGCTTGCTACATCCTCCTGTTTTTTATGCGGATTTATTTCTCCTATTTCAGGCAAACTTATACCTTCGTCCCCGATTGGAATAACAAATATAACCCCAAGTTCTTTAAGGTGGCTTATATTGTGCAATTTTTTGCCCATGAAGTGCGCACCAATAGCCCGCCAGCGTTCCGGCAAAACAATTACGCGCATAAGGCGTTCTTCAAAATCATCCGGAGTTAAATTTTCATATGGCTTGAAAAACACTTCATTCAACCATTGCGGCTCTTCGGCAAAACGGACCGAAGAAAAAACCGCGGCAAAATCTTCTTTTGCCAAAAGCTGGTCTATATCATTATATCCCAAAGCTCTGAGTAAATTTTTGGGCGGATTCTTTTTCAAAAATTCCTCGGCTTTTTCCTGTTTCATAAAAAACCCTTTTGTCTCGCCGACAACTTCTTTTACAAAATTAGCCAGCGTTTCGCATCCTTCTCTTGTTGCCGGATCCGGTTTCTTTAAATATTTATTAAGCGCCAGATCGTTTTCTTCAACACGCTTAAGCAAAGCCATATAAACATCTTCAGCTTTAGCATCCCGTGATAAATTCAAAGAAAGCAAAGCTTTATCTGCGCGGCGTTCAAGATCCATTAAAACATTCTCCAAAACATTCGAGGAATTTGGAGTTATTCTGCTCATTTGTATGACAAGTTTATCCAAAATCTCTTCTTTGGTCCTTAAAATTTTTGCTAATTTATCTATTCCCGGAGTCATGCCGTGGTTGTCCGCGAGCTTCGCTCGTGGATACAACCACGTGCATCCTGAGCGAAGTCGAAGGATTTTATTAATTTAATGTAAATTCTTTTTAGTTATCTTTAATTTGCCCCATCTTGCAGAGCTTTGACCCTTCTTAAGTATTCCCGGATGGGCTCCTATATATTCTATCACCGAAGTAGCATTCGCGCTCGCAAAGGCAATCGCCTTCTCTACATTACCTTTATTTCTATGCATTTCTGTGACAAAACCTGAACCAAAAGCATCGCCGGCACCTGTTCTATCCGCCATTTTTCTTTCTTTTAAAACACCGGCGTGATAACGAGTTTTGCCGTCCGAAACCGAAACTCCATTAGGGCCGTCGGTCATAACAACCCATCCCTTGACCCAATTATCTAATTTTGAAAAAATTGCATCTGTTTTCTTGTATGGAATATTCACAAAATACGATGCTTCTTCTTTGTTCAGAATAAGAATATCTACATGCTTCAATAAGGATCTCATCATTGCTGGCGTTGAAAGCTGAGAAGAACCAGGATTTGTCGCAACTTTAATCCCGCGTTTTGCCGCAAAGTTAATTAGTTTTGGGTAAAGAGGCGCGCAATGTCCGGCCAGATGAGTTATATAAAACCATTTTGCTTTTGCCAGCTTATTCCATGAAATATCAGTAGAAGAAATAAATTCTCCTGCGCCTCGATAAGCCAAAATAGATCTCTCACCGGACGGAGTCAAAAATATTGAAGAATAGGCGGTTAATTTTTGAGAGTCAAATTGCAAATAAGACGTATCTAACTTTTCCTTAATCAATATTTTTTTAGTTTCACTTGCCCGCACATCTTCTCCGAGACGACCTATACAACCGGAACTAAATCCTTGTCTCGCAAAGGTTACAGCCGCGTTTGAGGCAGATCCTCCCACAGTATAAAAAATGTTATCAATATCTATTTTTGATCCCAGAGGTACGCATTCGGCAGCTCCGGTCTTAAACCGTTTGGAATGAACGGTTCTAATGTCTTTGCTTTGCATAAAAACATCGCGGGTTATTGAACCTATAGAAATAAAATCTGTCATACCAGGTAGTAGAAATTCGACTCTTTTTATTAAAATTATCGAATTCCTTAATTAAGTCTTAATTATTAAGAATAATCTTTTTTGCCAAATTAATGATTATCCGTTTGTTCTGCCTGCGGCAGAACAGTCGAATTTTCACTACCTGGCATAAATATTAATTTAATTTTGTATCATGTAATAAATCCTCTATTTTTTTATTTACAGCAAGAGCGCCATCCTCAAAAATTGCGCTTCCGGCAACTATCCTGGTAACCCCTGCTTCAGCCAATTTCCTTGCCATGCCCGGTCTGACTCCGCCATCAACCTCAATTGCTATTTCGGGAAATTTGGCGCGCATATTTTTAACTTTTTCGATAGTATTTTCATGAAAAGTTTGGCCTTGGAACCCCGGCTCAACCCCTAAAAATAAAACCGCATCAACGTGAGGTACAAATTCATATAAAATATCTACTGCGGTTGAGGGATTAATGCTGATGCCGACCTGTATTCCCGCTTCATGTATATTTTGAATTATCGCTTTGGGATTTTCTGTTGCTTCAACATGAAAAAATATTCTTGCGGCACCCGAAGCGATCCAAGCATCAATATGTTTTTCGGGTTCAGTTATCATCAGATCAACCTCTATCTGCAATGAAGTGTTCAACATTTTTAATTCCGCAGGATTGTTCCAGGTTACATTTGGAGCAAAAATTCCGTCCACGACATCAATCTGTGCCCATAAAACATACGGTTCTATTTCTTGAATTTTAATTTTTATATTTTCAAAATTTTTTTCTAAAATTGCGGGGATTATTTCAACTGCCATGCCGTTGTTGTTCCTGAGCTTTGCGAAGGATTACAACAACGTGCATCCTGAGCGAAGCCGAAGGATTACAATAATTATTTTTCTAGCTCTTCTATTTGTTTTAATCTTCTAACGTGTCTCTCATCTCCGCTAAACGGTGTTTCTAACCAGATTTTCAGAATAAACAGCACATTTTCCTCCGGTAAATAATCTGTGGCTATTGTTAAAACATTCGCATCTTCATGTTCCCGGGATTTTTTTGCCATCTCTTCATTAAACACCTGCGCTGAACGAATACCTTTAACTTTATTGGCAACAATATCCATACCTACACCGGAACGGCACAATAAAATACCGCGCGATGCGGATAAATTTTCTGAAACTTTTTTAGCTACAGCGTGATCGGCCCCAATGTAAACTTTCATATTTTATAAAAGCTTTCCAACTTTTATTACATGTTCTATTAGTGTATGAGAGTAAGCCCATTCGTTATCGTACCAGGAAAATACTGTAACCAAATCACCATCCACCACACGTGTAAACGTAAGGTCAATAATTGCCGCCTCGGTAGTGCCGCGAACATCAGATGATACTAACTGTTCTTCAGTAACACCTACTATGCCTTTCCAACGCGGCTGCTCTGCAGCCTTACGAAAAATATCATTAACTTCTTCAACAGTAGTTGTCCGCTTTGCAACAAACGTCACCATTGCCAAAGATCCTTCAACAACAGGAACCCTTAACGCTATACCATCTACCAAATTTTCAAATGCAGGCAAGGACTTAACTACGGCTTCGGCAGCACCAGTATGCGAAGGCACAATATTCTGCGCTGCGGCGCGACCTCTGCGATAATCGCCCTTACTGCCCGGACCATCAACCAATCCCTGTGTTGCGGTATAAGCATGCACTGTCTGCATCGATAAACGATCATCATTGGTTCCAAGAAGGACATGTTCCACATCCCCTTTTGCCGGAGCTGAAATTACAACGCGTTTGGCACCAGCGGTTAAATGTTTCTTGCCGCCCTCATCTGAAGCAAAAAATCCTGTGGATTCAATCACGACATCAACGCCAAGCTTGCCCCACGGTAATTTTTCAGGTTCCTTTTCTGCAAATACTTGCATCTTTTCTCCATCCACAATAAGCCATCGCTCCCCATTGCTTTCCTTCGCTTCTATATTTTTATCAAAATGACCGTAAACACTATCGTAACGTAATAAATACGCCAAGTTGCCGATATCACCAAGGTCGTTTATGGCAACTATATCTATATCTTTATGTTTATAGGCTTGGCGGAAAAAGGTTCTGCCAATACGCCCAAACCCATTAATTGCGATTTTAATAGCCATATGACTCAATTATATCATAAAAACGGCTCTCGTAAGAGAGCCGTTTTATAAACTTAACCGCGAAGTTTAATGGCGTTGCTTAACCGCCTTAACGCCACTATATAGGTTGCTGTCCTAAAATCCGTTTTATATTCTTCTTTAACTTTTCCTATTTCCGAAGCGGCCTTCAACATTATATTCTTTAAACTTTCGGCAAATTCCTCGTTGCTCCATGTATAACGCTGTAAATTCCCGACCCATTCAAAATAACTTCCAACCACGCCTCCGGCGTTTGCCAAAATATCAGGCAAAACAATAATATTGCGTTTGGTAAGCGTATTTTCTGCTTCCGGCGTTGTAGGACCGTTGGCCATTTCCAAAATAACTTTAGCTTTTATTTTTGAGGCATTTTCTTCTGTAAGTTGATTTTCTATAGCTGAAGGAATTAACACATCAACATCTGCTTCCAGTAATTGTTCGTTAGTTAGCGTTTCGCAATCAACATCATTCTTAACTTCTTTTATTTTTACGGGATAACAAACATTCTTGGGTATTTTGCCTTTTTTATCCTGTGAATGGATAACCTCATTAATATCTAGACCATTTTTGTGATAAAGCGCAGACTCCGAATCCGAAACCGCTACAACTTTATAGCCTTTATTAAAAAGTATCTGTGCTATATTTGCACCTACGTTACCAAACCCCTGCACCGCTACAGAAATATCTTGCGGTAAACGGTCTTTAAATTCTTTGCTATTTTCCAAAAACCATTCCAGAACAAAAACTCCTCCAAGCGAGGTTGAAGTATCCCGTCCGGCAATACCACCCAATTCAACCGGTTTCCCGGTAAATGCCGCGGGAACCGCGTATCCGTGCAAACGGGAAA
>Ga0075927_145_pt1 | contig 7275 bp, 8 predicted proteins | sample RifGroA2_FD_67907 | JGI IMG/M metagenome (GOLD analysis project Ga0075927, IMG submission 67907) | Parcubacteria bacterium GW2011_GWA2_40_8 | reverse complement strand
AACCTTAGGAGATTTTTCACATAAAACAATTGCGTTAACCGGTACAAATATTACTCTTGATGGCTCTGCAATAACCGGTAATGATATAGAAATAAATAATCTCGCTTTTACCGCATTGAAAAAATCAGTCCGCATAAGCTATACTTTAAAGGCAAAAAATGCGAAAGAAACTTTATCCGTAACAACAACTGTAGCACAACGCTCACCATAATATTATTTATGCCCAGTAATACATCTTCCAACATTATAAATAAAAACCACCACCAAAAAGGACTCGTTAATTTAATGGTAGTATTTGCCGTTGGTTTATTAAGTTTGGGCGCGGTATTAATTACCGCAACGTCCGCCGCAACCGAAGCGCAAAAAGCACAAAATAATACCCATAGCGATCAAGCTTTCTATACTGCTGAATCAAATATGCAGGAAGCAACCCTGCAATATCTAAACGACAATACATACGAAGGGAGTATTATTCCTGATTTAAATACGACAACGAACGTTGATATAGACGTTGACGATGAAGATTCTCACTGGCCGTTAGTATTCATACGCGGGCTTGCGGATAAAACTATAACAAATCGCAAAGTTTTACATGTTATTGACCTTTTCCCTGCTGGTTCTACTTTTAATTATCCGGCATATTCCGGTGCTGATATTTCACTTACAAGCGGAAGCGTAACAATAAATGACGGTGGCGGGATATTTGCTAATGGAGATATTGATAAACATCAAAACTCGGTTATTGACGGCGGGGCCTATGCTGGCGGAACTATTAACACCACAGAAAACATTGGTGGTACAACGGCAACAGGCGTAGAGCCAATACCATTCCCAAATATAGACTATAGCTCACCAACATCTCCATATCAGCTAAACGGGTTGCACTTCCCTAACGCAAATGCCGCAAGAACATATTTACTCGGTAACCCTATAAATGCCATCGTTGTAGTTGATGATAATTCTGATTTAAACCTCAGCGGTATTAATACAAATCTTACAGGAAGCTTAGTCGTAAATGGCGACTTAACTATAAGCGGAGGAACTTATACCGCTTCGCCTAATACATATGCGGCTCTTGTTGTAGGTGGAAACCTTACAATAAGCGGAGGGACACAGGTTAATGGACTTATTTATGTAAAAGGTTCTTGCGATATCTCAACTACTGGTTTAGGAAGTATCTATGGTACAATTTTATGCCAAAACGGTATAACGCTAGGAGGAAATACAACAATGCCGAATTAATTCGGCGACAAAATTTTATTTAAACCTGGCGAGAGGACCTTCGTAAAAACCCTCAACCCACCGCCCATCCCAAGACGAACGATACGCAATATAAATTACAACACCATCAACATTTTTAGCGTCGTCTAGAGTATAGACACGATCGAGCGTTAACTCGTAAACGATAACCTGGCTAACAAAAGCCGAGTTTTGATCGGTGCAAGCTTTGCGAGCTTCCAAAAAAGCTTTTTCCGGATATTCCGTAATAATGCGCGGTGACGTAACCGCAACCGTAGTATCCAAAGCGTTTGGAGTTGTAATAACCAGAAACATTGCGGCCTCTTTCCGTTGTGTTAAATTTTAAGGTGCTGAATTATAATATCACTATTTTATTTCTTGTCAATCCTGTACGACTTTTTACAGTCCATATATATTTAAAACCTAATAATTCCTCTTTATTAATTTTGAAAAAGTTTTGGCGTGTTACGACGCTCCAAAACCACTAGCTCATCTTGTAAAAATGGTGCGGTATCAGCGATATTTTTCTAAAATAGGATGTTCATGGCCGCGTTGAGCACGATTTTTCAAATACTCAATGTGATGCATGCGCGTTGATTGGACTTCCTCGGCGCTTTGAACGAACTTTTGGGCAAATGATGCGGCGTATTCGCCTCCCAAAAAGTGGGGCAATATTACATATGCGGCACCGGCCTCATATAAACGCAAGGCGTTACTTATACTATGGGCAACAACCATAACCGGCGGTTTGTTCTCCCCTTTTTGACTGGATTCTAAAATAAGTAAATTTATTTCCAGATCCGGAATAGTAGAAACTATTATTTCGGCATTCGATAATTTAAGCGTGTCTAGAAAATCTATATCGCCGGCATTACCGAAAGAATAGTCTATTTTTTCTTTGGCGAGCATGCCTATAACTTCGGGATCGTGATCAATAACCAAAAATGGTCTTTGCCATTTCACAAATGTTTCTAAAAAATCCAAACCTATGCGGTTGCCTCCGAATAAAAAGATATTATATTCCTTCTCAAGCTGTGTGCCTTCAATAAGACGCTTGCGCTCAAAAATTTTAAGATAAGGACCAAGAAATTTATACCATTTATCCGAGAACAGAACTAAATAAGTTGAGCCGAAAATTGTGGCCAAGCCCACCAATGTTACAAGCGAAAGAACAGACTGGTCTAAATGGCCGATTGAGACACCCAAAACTATAAGTATCAAAGAAAATTCACTTATCTGCGCAACCGTAAAACCTGTTTCCAAACTAGTTTTGCGTCTGTATCCCATAGCACCCATCAATACCATTAAAATAAGCGGCTTGCCCACCAACACCATTACAGAAAGAATTATCGCCGGAAAAATGACCGAACTCAGATCGCTTAAGGTCATTTGCGCGCCCAACATCACAAAAAAGATAACTATAAAGAAATCGCGCAACGGCGTTAAACGGGCATATATTTCATGACGCGAAGGCACAAGCGAAAGCGCGATGCCGGCAACAAGAGCACCTATCTCAAAAGAAAAACCGACCTCGCGGAAAATAACCGCGATACCAATGCCCCAGGCGGTTGCCAAAAGGAATAAAAGCTCATGCGAACGCGAAAAATAAGAATGAAACCGGACAATTATCAGTTTTGAAAACGCAAATACTGCAAGAGTTAATAAAACTACTTCCCCAAAAGTTGAAAACAATTTTTGGGGAGAGCCTTGCCCCATTGAAAATAACGGTATTGTAAATAAAAGCACAACCGCAATAACATCCTGGATCAGCAAGAAACCGATGGCTATTTTTGCGTAAAGTTTTTCAAGATCTCCTTTATCGGAAATAAGTTTAAGGATTATGATTGTACTACTGAAAGAAAGGGCAACGGATATATAAAGCGCCTCCACCATCTCAAACCCCATCAAAATATAGATCACGAACCCCACAAAACTTGTAATAACCACTTGCCCCGCGCCAGTTATCAAAGCCACCTTACCGTACTTGCGTAAAACCAAAGGGTTTAAGTTCAAACCCACAGAAAAAAGCAAAAAAGCTATGCCTATCTGACTGAATAAATTAAAAATATCCTGGGATTGCAGGACATCTAAAAGAATGGGTCCGGCTATTAAGCCTGTTATAATATGACCGATTATCAACGGCTGATGCAGGAGACGCATAATAAGCGCCACAACCGTAGCAAGACCCAATATTATTCCAAATTCTGTAAGTAATTCTGATGGCATATAGTACTAAATAAATAATACCACGAAAAATACCCGCGTTTAACAAAAACGCCCGCTTTTTAAGGCGGGTGTTTCGTTACAAAAATATAAGTTTTTATTTTTTGACTACAGAAAATTTAGCGCTAGCCTGTCCGAAATGATCGTAATACTCTATTTTAACCGCAACGTTACCGCCTGAAGCAACGTAATCTGCAGAAGCGGTGGTTGCGGTCTGATCCATCCATCTGTCTATAAGAAGCAAACCGCCTGCCCAAACACGGAAACCATCATCGCCGACAAATGTAAAAGTATGCGTACCTGCGGGAAGATACATATTTTTAGTCCAACGTACCGCAAAATTATCCGCATTCATTCCGGACAACGGAGCGTTTAACCCCCAATTATAATTGATTTCCTTCTCGCCGCGATGAAGATGTATTCCTGTGGGAATTTGAGGCGGGAAAGAAGAATTACTTGGTAAATCGTAATATTCAGCATAAAAAGAAGGATCGTAATAATAAAGGCCGCTGCCGCTTGAACTGGTATTTGAAGTTGTGCCGGAAGCGCTGCTTGAAGTGGTACTGTTTGAAGAAGTAGAAGATACAGGCGTTGCGGGACACTGATCCAAGGCTCCGGAAGAAAGAAGATACGAATCGTATTCAAAAACATTTATTGTATATATTGCATCGTTATCGCATCCCAAAGAAATAAATTGCTGGCTGGTCGTCTCCCAAGGTGTTGAGATTTCAAAAGCATCTGCAAGATCAATAGCAGGATTTAATATAAGCCGCTTAAATCTCTTGCCTCCATAAATCTTAACTATATATACGTCATTGCTTCCGGCTACTTTAATAAGGTCGCCATCTGATTGAGTAGAATTATAGGGCGCCAAAGCCGCCTCAGTCATATAAATAGGGCTCAAAACTATTGTGATGGTCAGAATAGAAAGCGGTATTAACTTTAAGTATTTACTGTTCAACATATAAAAAGTGAATTAACTAACTGCTATATTATAGCACATTCACACGTTTTGTAAAGAGGTAATGAAAACCGCCTGTTAATTACTTTCCTTGTGCGGATCCCAAAAATATCGGAAAATGTAATTAAAGTAGCTCTTTGGAGAATTAACAATGGCCAACAAAAATGGTCCTCCTATATATCTTCCGGAATTCCCTAAAAACGCTTTCAAACTAAAAAGAGGCTCAATATTGCAAGCTAAGGTTACTATTACTCTTCTTGATTCTCAAATAGAAATACCGGAAGGAACAGAGCTGCCTTTGGGTTTTAATGGTGAACAGATCTGTTCCCAGGGTATAACTTGGACTATAGAAGAACTTGAAGAAGAAATCCGTGCGGGTATATGGATAGTAACCAACGAATATATTATTCTTTCAAGCAGGAAAAAAATACTTGCCTTTATCGATGAAATTGAAAAACGTCCGGCCATACTACAGTAAAAATTAAACCTCTTTTTAAAAGAGGTTTTTTATTTTATATCGCTATGTGCCCATAGCCAGCGGATAATTATATTTATTATGATCATTGTGCCGACAAGAGAAATAATCAACCAAACCCAAGCAAAAGCAGATCCGAACAAAAGAATAAATCCCGCTGTGAGTAGAAAAGAAACCCCCAACCAATTTAGTATCTGCTTACGACGTTCCTTGGCAGAAAAAACGCAACCTCGTAATTTTGCTCTGTTCCAAGCAAGAAAAACGCATACAACCAGCGATATGCCGATAAGCACGTAGCCCATTTCTACTCCTTTTTATAAAGAACATAAAAAGCATACCTTAAGTGGCATGCTCTTTCAATACTACCAACTTTTCTCTTTTTAAATACTTTAGGCGATATCCCGATACACCGAAAGCCAATCTATAATTCTTTTGCGGTGCAGATCAATAGACCACATATTGCCATGTTTAAATAGCGTAGGGTGCGTACTCTGAAATTTTTTCAATACCGCAACAGATGCGCGGGGAAAGCCCGTAGGAATGTTCTGATTATAGGCTTCCAAAAAGCTCGAGATGGGAACCTGTTTTTCATTAAGTATATTTTCTTCTTTTTTGTATCTTCTCATGTTTTAATAATACAATATATTTGTTAAAAAAGCAAATTATCATTGCTCGTTTACACATAAAAATAATACGCCTTTTTTACGAGGCGTATTATTGTTAACTCTCAAGTTTACAACTTTAGTAGCGACTCTGACGTGGTGGGCGCATCTTTGAGTGACACTCCCTACAATAAATAGGACGGTCGCCGCTTGGTTGAAACGGCAATTCTTTGATGTCTGTTCCGCAATTGGAACATTTCCAATCGCCTTTGAACATCTGGCGAGGACCGAATCCGCCGCCACCACCTCGATTGTTATTATAAGCCATGTGATTTTAAATTTGATTAATAAACGACCTTTATTTACGGACGATCCTATGGCTTTTCGATAATGAACCGCTATTGCGGTTTTTCGCAAAAATCATGAGATATACGTACAAAAAGATGATACCTCATCTAAATTATTTGTTAAGGGGGTGCACATGCAATTGTTTCTTAAACGACGTATTACACATGGGGTTGAAAAACATAGCTTAATAAAGTAATATATGAAAATAATCATTCCGCAGTTAACTATTGGATTATTCTTTTGAACTCAGCGGCCCCGCACCAATTTTGGGTTCCGCAGTAGCTCAGCGGTAGAGCAGCTCCCTGTTAAGGAGTTGGTCGTAGGTTCGAATCCTACCTGCGGAGCTCAGTATTGGTGCGGGGTAAATGGCACAGCTCCCTGTTAAGGAGTTGGTCGTCCCGCTATGCGGGACCTGCGAAGCAAAGTCGTGATAGGTTATCGCGCCCGAAACCGGGGCGCAGAACTTTTTAGGTATATAATTAGATTATGAATAAAAAGCGATTCTGGAAGACGTTTGTAGTGGTATTTGTCATCACATTTGCGGCTAATGTTCTAGTGGCTTATTTTTGGGGCCGAGCTTTTCCGAATAATTCCTGAAGTTGGGATACAACGAGTACTACGGCCGTAATAATAGCTCTATTTGTAGCTTATATTCAGCGACACGATGGTAAATAAGTAGGATGAACATCTGCGAGAGCAGATGTTTTTCCTTTTGTTGGGAAGATTTGGTAAAATAATCTTATGACTAAGAAAAGTATCGCCGGTGGCGTGGCGCATAAAATGCCGGAGGATTTACGAAAGGCCATTATTTCAACGTCTGCGGCGCGAACAGTATGGGAGGATATTACGCCGCTCGCGCGCAATGAGTGGATTTGCTGGGTTACGTCCGGCAAAAAAGCGGAGACAAGAGGTATCCGCATCGAGAAGACGCTCTCAAAGCTTAAAAGTGGAATGCGCAGGCCTTGCTGTTGGGCCGGCTGCGTTCATCGTTGAAAACACTACCCCTAATGTTTTTCATTTGCAGAGGTCAAGAATATGAAAGTACGTATTCGTATTAATAAAATAGGTTCTAACAGCACGGACTTCATAAAGCAAAAATTAAATTAAGTCTATAACGATTGCTTCCATAATTTAAAAACCGCCCGTAAAGCGGTTTTGTCTTTTATAAAAAACTTCTGTATCGGCTAGTGAGCTTTTGAAATAAATTTATGCAATTATACGCCTAACATGCCTATTCAACAGAGGTAATATAAAAGTATGAACAACATTAAGAAGAGCAGATACTTTTTCACCTTAATAATTAAGGCGATTTTATTTTCATGATATAATAATCAACGATGGTTTTACTTAAGAATAAAATTTTATTGCTGGGATTTGGGGCAGTCATTATCGTATTGGCCGGAGGAGGTTATATTTTATGGCAGAAG
>Ga0075927_120_pt1 | contig 8111 bp, 6 predicted proteins | sample RifGroA2_FD_67907 | JGI IMG/M metagenome (GOLD analysis project Ga0075927, IMG submission 67907) | Parcubacteria bacterium GW2011_GWA2_40_8 | reverse complement strand
CCCGCTTCGATAAGTTTGCGTGTAAGTTCGGCGGTCATAACATTACCGCTTATTATATCTATATCGGGAAAACTTTCAGAAAGATATTCTCTTAAAACGATTTCCGCAGACTTGTTTAATGTTTCTGAAAGAATTTCTTCACTAAAAAATTCGTTAAGCGCAGTATGTAAAATAGTGCCGTCCGTTATTGATGATAGATTTTCCATCACATCTTTTCTCTTCTCCTCGGGCAATCTGCTAATTAAAGAAGAAGTGGCCTGCGCATAAACTACGGAAGTAAATTTCTTTACAAAATCGTCGTTATTGCCGTCATACTCTATGGCGTCAAGAAAAGTATTAAAAAACAGTTTAAGATTTTCCATAATTAAATATTATTGTATTTGGATCGTTCCGCCTGTGGCCCGCACTCTAAATACTGCTTTCTCATCCATTTCATCAATTGTGCGGGCGCCTATATAGCTCATTGTTGAACGCAGCGCCCCGGCCATCTGGTCCAACAGATCTCCCACCTCACCTTTGGCAGGTATCATTAAATGGTCGCCCTCGGGAGTAATTTGAGGGGCACCTTTGGCTAAAGGATCTTTTCCTTCTGATTCCTGCAAAGTTAAGTTGGCACCAAGCGAAGCCATGCCACGATAAAGCTTATAAGAAAGCCCATTCATCCCCACGATTGTTTTTCCGGGAGTTTCCTCGGTTCCGGCAAACATAGCGCCCATCATTATAGTTGAAGCGCCGGTAGCCAAAGCCTTGCCCAAATCCCCCAATTCACGTATTCCGCCATCTGCCATTACAGGAATTCCGTATTCTTTTATAAGTTTGCGTGTAAGTTCGGCGGTCATAACATTACCGCTTATTATATCTATATCGGGAAAACTTTCAGAAAGATATTTGGTTGCATCAATACATTTTTTTAATCCGCCATGAGCTATATCAACAACCAAAGCATCAGCGCCGGCATTGATAAGTTTTTCCGCACGCTTAACAAAATCTTCATCGCGTATCCCAACGGCTGCGGCAACTCTTGGTCTGCCGCGTTTGTCGCGCGCAGCCAAAGGAAAATCTTCAGCGTTTTCAATATCTTTTTGGGTTATTAAACCAACCAGATGGCCTTTGTCATCTATCAACGGAAGTTTTTCTATTCTGTTGTCGTGTAAAATTTTCTTGGCCTGTTCCATAGTTGTACCGACCGGCGCAGTCACAAGATCATGATGATTCATTACATCTTTCAAAATTGAGCCGTCTAACTCATACATCATATCGCGGGTCGTAACTATTCCGACCGCTTTTTTGTTTTCTATGTCATCAACAATAACTATTCCGCCAACACCATATTCATCAATAACTTTACGCGCATCAGCAACCGTATGCTCAGGGGTCATAACCACTGGGTTTTCGATAATAAAATGTCCTGACCGCTTAACGCGTACAACTTCCTGAACCTGATGGTCAATTATTGAAAATCGCGGCAAAACGCCAATTGCTCCTTTGCGTGCTAAAGCAATAGCCATGGCGGAGCCGGTAACGGTGTCCATCGGAGCCGAAACAAAAGGCAGATTTATTTGTATTCGTTTTGAAAAATATGTGGCTAAACTTATTTCTTTGCGGGATTTTATATCAGAATACTGTTGTTCAAGATCCACATCGTTATATTCATACGCGGGGTCAACTTTAAATTTAGGACCTTTAAATTCATGAATAGATTCTGCTGCAAATTTTTTATCCTGTATTTGATTTTTATTGTTTGGCATACCAGGTAGTAGAAATTCGACTATTTATTTATAAATTGATGAACTTTTAATTTTAAAAAGTTGTGCAAAGTTTATTTAACTTAACCAAGTATCTTTGTTCCGCTCTGCGGAACGGTCGAATTTTCACTACCTGGCATAGTTTTAATGTCTGACAAAAGCCATTATATCAATAAGAAATATAAATACAAACTACGTACCGGGGGTTAAATTTACAGCTCAGACACAAAAACAAACCTATATTGGGATTTGAGCCTCTCGACTACTGATGGCACTGAAGCAACGTCTTCGTTACTGCCAACGTGCATAAGAGTAATGCCTTTGGGTCCGATTTTACTGATTATTCTTTCGGCAATTTGTTCACTGGTCTGTTTGTTTTGCCAACCTAACGAATCAACTGTCCAATAGACAGAAACGTATCCAAGATCTTTTAACAAAGCATCGGTATGCGCATTACGTTCCCCGTATGGATATCTAAATAGGAGCTTGCCCTGAGCTTGTCGAAGGGGTTTAGCCGGATATCCCAAGGAATTAAAAATATTCTCGGTTTTAGTTATCTCTTCTTTGATCTGTTCATCTGTTAAGCCGCCGGAAACCAAATGCGGATGGCTATAAGTATGATTGCCCAATTCATTTATTAAACCCTCTTTGGGAACAAGAATTTTCTTAAAAAGTTCGGTGTTCTGCTCTGTCCATTTGCCCGTTGAGAAAAAAGTTATTTTAAGTCTTGAATCGGCAAGATAATCTATAAGTTTTTGCGTGGCGCCTAAACCCGCGCCCGCATCAAAAGTTATGGAAATCTTTGGCTTTTGATTTTCTTCTTCGATAGATGTGCGTATTATTTTTTCAATCGCCCGGCTTTCGGCTATGGTTTTTGAATAGTCCCCCGATGCAAATATTTGCTTAATATTAGAATATTCATTTTCAAAAGATTCACCGGGAACGCGCAGTGCATCGAATTCTTCAACAACAAGACTCAAATCGTTTAGTGCATCAGCGGCGGTTATTTTTTCCTGATCACTATTTTCAAATATTTGATCAATAAAATTTACCGGACTTGTAGTTTCTTTCAGCGTAACAGTTTTCCCGTTATTTAAATAAAAAAATATCGCCAAAACGGCAACAAAACCAAAAAAAATAATAGATACTTTCTTCTGAAACATCATTTTAAATTATACCATGAAAAAACTCGACATGATTGTCGAGTTTATTTGGCGCATGAAGCGCATTGTCCAGATTTAAGATTTAGTCTAAAAACACTGGCAAACCGGCACGCGTGACAATTACAGATTCTTTTCCCGTTGCAATGCATTTTATCTCCTGATTTTGAAGAGCGTAATTATTTATACGATAAACTAAAACTTATAAACTGTCAAAATAAAAACGCTCTCCTAAAAGAACGTTTTTATTCGACTATTTAAAAAATATTTTTAATTTGCGATTATATTTCCTCTTACAGTTACGTTAACGTCTTCAAGTACCCTACCCGTTCCATCTTGCGCCTGAACTTTTACTGTGGTGTTCAATGTCTGTGATTCGAACGTATCAATATTACAAGTAAATTGGAAATTTAAAATTGTACCGTTAGGACTAACCGCTAACCAGTTTGGAAGAGCGCCGACAACTTTTGCCTTTAATCCTGTAGGAGCCGTGCCTTCAACAACAATTTTTGTCGTACCAACCGCTTGCGGACAGGGAGAAGAACCTATGGTGTGCGTAAAATTATGACTAGTCACATCAAAGAAAACATCAAAAAATGAATCAGTTGGAGGGGGTGGAGGAGGCGTCGGATCTGTCACCGGAGGAGCCTCTTCGCCTACACATAAATTCTTACCGTCTTCACCTTTATTGCCGACAGGATTACCATTTCCGCCATTGCCACCACCGCCAGGAGGACATCCATCTCCACCGTTACCGCCATCCCCGCCTTTTTCTTCAAGAACAGCTCCATCAACACCGCTATTTGTTGTGCCTACGCCCGCAATACCTTTTGTACCCTTAGCATCGCCACCATTGCCCCCATTTCCACCACGCTCTGTTGCTGAACCGTTACCGCCATTACCGCCCTTGCCCGGTTTTGCTGTAGAATTTCCTCCGTTCCCGCCTGTTGAAGTTGCTTTAACGGATTGCGCATCTCCGCCCTTACCACCGGTTGCTGTTGCTTTACCGCCTGCACCGCCATCACAATCAGGACCATTGCCATTACCTCCATCACCGCCATTTGCAATAGCGTTTCCTCCGTCACCGCCAATGATTTCATTAATAGTTACATTTTCTGTTCCACCAACTGCACCGGCAACCATTAAACCTTTTTTGTTATCGCCACCTTTTCCGCCGGTTGCTGTAGCATCGCCGCCTTTTTGACCCGGACACCCGTCGTCACCTTTTTTACCGTGAGCAATCGCTTCTCCACCCCTGCCGCCTGGACCGGGATAAATATTAAACGCGCCGGCAATATCAATTCCGCTATCTGAAACAATTTTAATATTTCCTGATTGTCCGCCTTGTCCGCCCGTTGCGATACCCGGATCACAATTTTTTGAAGTTTCGGCCCGTCCCCCTTCGCCACCGGCACCCAAATGAATATTAAAATTATTCATTGTAACGTTACCGCGAGCTCGAACATTAAAACGCATTGCGTCTTCACCTTTACCGCCCTGAGAATTACAAGACTCTTCGCCAAGCTTTCCTGCGCGTCCATTGGGACCGGTAAGATCAAAATCAGCAATTTCTACACCGCCGTTACCGTCACTAAAATCAAAATTCAAAATAATTTTATCTACTCCCGGAGGTGGAGTCGGAATGGTCAGATCAAACGGAGGCGGAAATGCAGGATCTGCACCAACATACCACTTACCGCGAATTCGCCATGCATTTGCGACGGGATTGCCTTCGTTATCAACTGCGGGCTCAGCTTCCTGAGCATATGCGGTATTAACCAATAATCCCAACTTGTTTTGTGATGTGGATTCAGTTGGCAGAGGCACTCTTAAACTCGTTGGGAGCCCTTTAACTCCTTTTGGAATTTCGTTGAACGGTATAAATGGACCGATATTTACTTTATCATTGGTCCAAACACCGGCCTCATTATATAAATTTTGTACTGCTTCTTTGGTTGTTGCGAACTTATCTGCCGAAGAAACAACCTGGATGTTTCCATTTGAAACAATAACAGCATCTTTTGTAATATCTGCACTTTTTGCGGCTATAAGAATGCCGTTACCTGATTCATTGCCGGTAAGATCGTCTGACAGATCACATTGAACATGGCGCTCTATTGTAAGCTTGCCGTTTACAATTAATTTAAGCGGACCGCCTTCGCAAAGAAGTGAACCTTTCACAGTTAAATTCTTCTCAAAAGTTAATGTCGCGCCGTTACGTACCACCACTCTTTCTCCTACAGAAATCATATAATCCTCAGTAAAAGTCTGATCGGCATCAACGTATGTTGTAGGCGTGCCCGTAAACTGCCATAAAATAAATCCCGCAACAAGAATAATTAAAGCTGTACCGCCCGCAATTAAAAGCTGTTTTTGATTTAATTTTTTTGGGAACATATAAATTTTATTCTTTAATTAAATAAATCAAAAACCCCTTGATCCGCCATCCGTCATTCGCCAGCTGGCGAAGACGAAGGCAGAGAGGGGTTTTTGTAAAATTACAATTAATATAGTTTGTTAATGCCGGTAACGTCAGCCGGTGCAAGATCTCGCTTTGAAATTTCGCCCTCGGTCGCATAACCATACATTGTTACGTCCGCGCAAGAAGCGTCGTAAATATCTGCCAAGCCCGTTGAATGTCCTAATTCGTGTGTCGCGATATTTTCAAAATCCATTTTTTCTGCTTCACCTGACGCAGACCAATCGTAGGTTGTATCGTCATAAATCTGCTCCCATTCAACCAATTTTCTGCCGGAAGGAGGACCGCCAAAAACACCCCATACAATAGTAACTGCGATCGCGCTTGAATCTTCTATATCCGCAAAATAAACTTCATTTAAACCGTCCGGCGCTGAAGTATCCGCGACCAACGCATCTGTGGTAAGAGAACCTTCCCCCAAAATATCTGCGCCCAAAGAATTACCCACAACCCCATCTGAAGCATCCTCCCATTTACTAATATCAGAAGATAAATTAGCCAAAACAAAATCAGCAACCAGACCTCGTGTATTTGCACCGTTAACAACCCAAGACTCAACTGATTTCCATTTTGCGTCGCGAGCCATATAACCATAACAAGTTGGACCACCTTTGGTTGCAGCGCCTGTTCGCGCAGCCTGATTCTTGTGGTGGACAATAGCATATCCCTCTACAACTTCACCGCTCTGCGGATCAACCGCGCTTCCCAAAGAAATAACCGGAGAATTAGCCGCCGCCGAGGGAAGAATTAAAGTTTTGTTAACTCCTGCAGTATTAAGCGTATAAGGAGTACTCAAAAAATTCGCTGATACCGGTATAGCGAAAGTTGCAACTAGTGTAGCAACAGAAAAAGATTTTGTTAGTAAATGCATACCGGGTAGTAGAAATTCGACTTATTGTTTCATCGATTTCTTAATTAATTTATTTTTAAAACTATTTCTTAAATACCAGTTAGTGATATTCTTTGTTCCGCTGCGCGGAACAGTCGAATTTTCACTACCCGGCATATATTTTTGTTAAATTTTAATTTTAATATTATAGCGTTTTATTTTAATGTCGTCTATACGCTTGGGTTCGAACTCGGTAAAAATACTTTTCAGTCTTGTTTGCCCGCCAAAGGCGGGCATCACAATTTGCTACAGTTTGCTCTCCAAACTAAGCAAATTGGATGTAGCTCCTACGGGGTCGAGCGGTGCAAAGCAAACAAACTGCTTTGTTTGCGAACCGCGAGACGGGTTGAGTGATGCGCTTTAGCGCCACGAAACCCGGGGTACATACTTTATTCCCGTGTTCCCGCAAACACGGCAGAAACTGTGCTCCTATGGGGATTCGAACCCCAGTTTCCAGGATGAGAACCTGACGTCCTAGACCGGGCTAGACGATAGGAGCAAAATTATTAAAGATTCATGTCCTCATACGCTTCGACATTTTAACGTCAGCAAAGCTTCCAGCAAAAAACCGTGTCGAAGCACATGCCCGGGAATCTTTTTGATTCCCGCTTTGCGCTCTTAGTCTCGCACAAAGCCCACTAGACGAAGGAGCCATCGTTATAATTATACATACAATATATGCATAAACAATAAACCTTCGGTTTAACCGAAGGTTTTTAAATTTAATTAAGAAGATCTTTATTCAATACCGAAGGATCGGGTATCAGAGGCGTAATTACTACGCCGGGATCTTCGTTCTGCCAACGCGCAAGAAGTTCTTGAATTTCTTCATTAATTCTTTCGCAAAAGACAGGGTCTTTAATTAAATCTTTATCAATAGCGTGTTGCATGGCTTCGACATTGTGGAACTTAAGCGTTCTCCAGATGGTTGCGCATTCTTTTGCCCAGCACCAATAGATGTGACCGAAAGAACCAATAACGTCTTTGGAACTAAATTCGCCGCGAGCTTCATCTGAAGCTTTAATATAGGATAAAACTGTTTCCTTCGAAGATTTGCAATCTCTGTTCCGTCCTTCTTTTGGCAGAAATGAAATTTCCAACACGCCGACCTCTTTTCAAATTACTAAATATAACATAATGAATTCATTAAAATATGTCAACCCAGCCCTAATTTTACCTTAAAAACTTTGTATAAGATCGTAAAAAATAAAACTCTTTCTATCCACAAAACATCCATTTACATAGAAATTAGGGCTGGGCAAAATAAAAAACGACACGTTGTGCCGTTTTAATTATGTTTATCACTATTTTTATTCAGAAAAATAATATCCCGAAACCGAAGTACTACTACTACCCACAAGATAAGTGGCCACAAAACAACAAAGAAAACTGCCATAAACATATTTTCATAAGGCCTCCAATAAAGCGCGCATATAAGCCCAAAAAATAAATAATAGAATACAGCAAGACCAACCAAAAGTATTTCCATTAATAATGACTCCTTTCTATTCGTCCACTATATTTGGAACCATAAAAGAAAGCTGTTCGCTTTTAACTTTCAATTTTGCCAAAGCTATCAGAGCCATAGCATGAGCCCATGCAAGAGGCGTATGTTCGTTGGGATGGCCGTTTTTATATAGCTCGGGCACATCACCTTTTTTGGTTATTTGAGCAATGCCTCGCTCAAACCAATGCTTAGCTTCTTCAACTTTATTCATCTGTGAATATATGATCGAAAGCCAGAAAAAACCCATTGGCCATTCGGCAGAAATACCGTTATCTGAACGATAATAATTATCGCCCCAGTAACGATTAAGCCCGTGTTCTTGTACTAATTT
>Ga0075927_124_pt1 | contig 8580 bp, 2 predicted proteins | sample RifGroA2_FD_67907 | JGI IMG/M metagenome (GOLD analysis project Ga0075927, IMG submission 67907) | Parcubacteria bacterium GW2011_GWA2_40_8 | reverse complement strand
ATGAATATCATGCGCTGATCGTTTACGTGGGGCATCATTATTGCCGCAGCGCGCCGCAATGCGATGCGTGCGCGTTGCGCTCTTTTGCGGGAAATCAAGCTGATTCGGATGGGTAAGAATTACTTGCCTTGATAAACCAGTGTGCCGCCCTCAAAACATCCAGCCGCTTCCGCCTCTTCGGGCGTTTTCAAGAGAATATCGAGGGGCACCAAAAATTCGGATACGGTTTTTCTGTGCGCGTCACGAATCATCACGACTCGCCGGAAAATATTTTTTTTTCTGAAATCTTCCGAGACAATTACTATATCCAGATCACTGTCACCTACACTCCCCCTCAACCTGACTTGACCCAAATTCACTATCGTTGGCGTGCTGATGATGGGGATGAGCCAGCGCCTCCGCCTATCGCTGGCGCAAGTTGGGCTACCGCTGAAGATACCAAGTTGGAAAATTTAATAGAAGGAAATCAACGTAGACTTCGTATAGAGATTTCTAACCGGGGAGAAGATTCTTCTTTGGGAGCGCAGTATCAACTTGAATATAGATTAAAGAGCGGTTCTTCCTGTGGAGGTACGGGATGGGGCAAGGTGCCAGCGTTAATAGACATTGGATATTCCACTTCGCCATGGCAAATAGTTAATTCTGCGATTGTTGGTGTAACTGACGGCGAAGCTACAACTAATTTTTTAGGAAGTCTTACTGACGACCCGGGAAAAACTTTCGCTCCAGGAAGGTTGCAGGAGGCAACAAATCTTACTGCCTCAATAACGCTTAGTAAAACCCAGTTTACAGAATTGGAATTTTCAATACGACCCACTGCGTTCGCACAAGACGGCACAACTACTTGTTTTCGTTTAACTAATGCCGGTTCAACCGCGGCATTCGATTATATTTTATATCCTGAAGTTGGCACGGCTCCAGCACCGGAAATTTCGGTAAGCGATATTTCTAAATACGCATGGAATCCAAGCGCAGGATGGATATCTTTTAGGGATGACAGCGAAAACCGGGTGGTAAAAGTCGGTATAGTTGATTTTATTGGCAACGGAAAGATTTTAAGCACAGGTAATTTTGTAAGTTTTAATTGTGCCTCAGCTCCTAAAGCCGGCGGAGATTGTACACCAGCGGGTTCATCTGATTATAAAGTTACGAGGGACTCCAGTGGCAATGTTTTTGGATGGGCATGGAGCGATGACTATGGTTGGATAAGCTTGAATTGCGCAAACGATTTTAATCCTTCACTTGCCGGAGTCCAAGCCCAATGCTTAGCGCAAGGAGGCTACGACTATAAAGTAACAATCAATGTAAACGACGGCGCTTTTCATGGCTGGGCATGGAACGATATTTTGGGTTGGATAAGTTTTAACTGCGCGGAAAATTCAGATGGAGTTTGTGTTTCTTCTAATTATGAAGTGCGTCTTGAAAGCCCACTTCCGCAAGGTTCCAATGTGCCACCTTACACTAAATGTAATGTTGATCCTTTAACGGGTTCTCCCGGTACAACAACATTTAATTATGATGCTTTAGGTACAAGCGATTTTGAAAATAATTATCCGATAACTTATTCTTGGGATCTAGACGGTAATGGGGTATTTGGTGATGCTACTGATGTGGGACCCGTTCAAAAAGTTTATCAGATTGATGGAAGATATACCGCTCAGGTTCGAGGAACAGATAATGTCGGGAATTCAAAAGTTGTTTCTTGTGCAGAAGTTACTGTAAGCAATCCGCCAGTTATGACTTCTTGTGTTAGGGTTAGCTCCATTCCTCCTTCCGGTTACTTTTTGACTACTGATCAGATAAGATACAGAATTAGTGCTTCTGATCCCGATAATAATCAGATTTACTATACTATAAATTGGGGAGATTTGAGCGCTTCTCGTGTTCCTTCGACTGGAATGGTTTTTGATGATATTGCCCAAGACGCGTATAAAATTTATTCTGCGCAGGGAACTTTTATTCCCAATGTTACGGTTACAGATTCTTTCGGGGTTAGCAGTTCTCCTGCGTATAATTGTCCCTCGGTTATAGTAAAAGCTGTTCCAACTACCCCGACTTTAAGCGCGGTTCGTGGCAACCAACAAGTCGCGCTTAGTTGGTTAGCGCCTTCTGATGATGGCGGCTCGCCAATAACTAATTACAAGATTTATCGCGGCACAACGTCAGGAAATCTTTCCCTGTTGACTACCGTAGGAAATGTTCTTTCTTATAACAATATAGAGCTTACTAATGGAACTACTTATTATTATCAAGTTGCCGCAGTTACGGTAGTTGGAGAAGGATTCAAAAGTAATGAAGTAAGCGCTAAGCCGGCAACAGTTCCAAGCGCGCCAGGTGGCTTACTTGCAATTTCAGGAGACGCTCAAATAACTTTGAATTGGAACGCGCCAAGTTCAGACGGAGGAGATTTTATAACTACATATTCTATATATAGAGGAACTTCGTCTGGAAATGAGACTTTCTTGCAAGATACAGGCAGTGCCGGGCTTTCATTTATTGATATCGGTTTGAATAATGGAACGACATACTATTATAAAGTTTCCGCGAAGAATCCTGTAGGTGAAAGTTTAGCTCAAAGTAATGAAGCAAGCTCCACGCCGGTTGGTTTACCTGGCGCGCCGCAGAATCTTGCGGTATGTTCGCCGGACGCAAGTCCATGCGACGATCAATTAATTCTTACCTGGAATCCTCCGCTTTCAGACGGTGGCTCATCGATAATCGGTTATACTATTTATCGGCAAGATCGTATTCTCCCGATAGCCCAAGGAGCAACTTCTCCTTATACAGATACTGACGGAATCACAAATGGAGCCCAGTATTGTTATACTGTGAAAGCGGTTAATGTTCGCGGTGTTGGTCCTGAAAGTTCACTGGTATGTTTTACTCCTGCCGCGGCGCCATTTATCACGGCACAGAACGCGACTTCAGTCGCCGCGTTTTCCGCCACATTACAGAGTTTTATTAATCCTGGAGGAGCGGCAACCACCGTATGGTATAGATATGGTACGTCAAACGGCACATGCAGTGATACTTTTGGAAGTGTTCAAACTTCAGATATTCTTATTTCATCAGGCACTATTGCAGTCCAGGAACCTCAGTCAGTTTCTAATTTACTTGCCGGTACGACATATTATTTCTGCGCGATAGCTGAAAACTGGCAGGGGAGAAGATATGGCGCGGTCTTGAGTTTTAAAACAACGATTGGTTTGCGTAATGTTGCAACAAATGGAACAAGTGCCGCCGACCCTGACCTTCCTATCAATAAACCCGCAGGAGTTGTTGCCGGAGATATTATGGTGGCTGCGATATTTACTAATTCAACTGTTACTATTACTCCGCCTGATGCTAGTTGGAGCACGGTTCTAAATACCGTTAACTCAACTCTCGCACGACAGATTATATTTATGAAAATCGCAACTGCCAGTGAGCCTGCTTCGTATACGTTTACGTTTTCTTCATCTATACGTGCAGCTGGTGGAATTGCTGCTTATGCGGGCGTTAATACCGCTACACCTCTTAACGGTACCCCGGCAGGAAACATTTGTTCGTCTTCATGTGGTGCTACTATTAATGTTCCTTCGGTTACCACAAGTGTCCAGAAAACTATGGTATTGGCGTTCTTAGGCAAAACCAATAACAATCCCGCTTTGGGTCAGGTGAGTAATATGACTGAACATTGGGATGTTTTTTCAACGGGTCCAAATCCTCGTATTGAATCTTCACAGGATGATTTATTATTGGGAACCAGCGGCGCGATCGGAACGCAGACAGCAAGCGGGGCTTCTGTCCCATGGATCGCGCAAATTATGGCGTTGAATCCTCAATAGCAAATAATTTTTAATTTAGAATTGAGAATTTAAAATTTGTGCAGATAATTGTGCATAACTTCTTTGTATATAAATGTTTTTGAAGTGGTATACTTTAAAGTAAGATAAAAATAGAATGATTAAACTGTTTTCAGAATTCAATAAAAAAACAGCTCTACGTGCTGTAGTTTTTGGTTTTATTGCCATTGGTGGCGGAATTTTTGCTGTGCGAATAGTTTCCGCGGCCTGGACCGGACCTACTGCAAATCCGCCCAATAACAATCCATCTTTTTGGATTTCGACCGTACCTCCTGCCTCACCGGTTGTATATTACGGAACCGGCGGAGGGAAGGTAGGTATTGGAACAAGTACCCCCAGTGCCTCGTTGGCAGATAAATCTTTGGATGTTGCGGGAGATATAAATGCCGCACGAATTTGTATAAATGGTGTTTGTAAAAATGATTGGGGGGCGGTAAGCGGTTTAACTGATGCTTTTAACAAAGTTGCGAATAACGCGAATGTCACGCAATTTTCTGCAGTTGGCGGGGACAGAATTCAGTTTGATGCCGGAAGCGGTTTGGGTGTAAGTTTTTTTTCTGCAAGTAACAGAGTTACATATAATTTAGTAGATTGTCCGACCACAGGACAAATTTTAAAAGATAATGGAAGTGGTTGGATATGCGGTACTGATAACGGAGGAAATATTTCAAGCGGAACAATAACAGGTCAGACGTTATGGTGGGACAATATTTTAAGTCAGTGGACAGCCGGAAATAATATCATGGTCAATAGCAGTTCAACCGGCGCCCCAACAGGTTTTGATCCAAATTACAGAACAACTATTGGCAACAGCGCGGCCGGAAGTAGTCTTGGTGGAATAAAAGCAGAAGTTAACGGACTTACTGCTCCGGCAATATATTTAAATAACGCGGCTTCAGGTGGGTTGTCTCTTGATACGGGTTCTTTTCAATTGCGGGGAGTTGCTGCGGGTTCTGTTTCTGTTCCAGGAGTAGGGAATGGAAGAATCTATTATGATTCAACTAATAATAAATTTAAATGTTGGGAAGGCGGAGTATTAAAAGATTGTATTACTCCCACAGGCGGTGCGGCAACTTTGGTTCAGAATAACGCCGCCGTATTAAACACTGTCACTCCAATTGCTCAAATTCAGGTAGCAGGAGATGCCGCATATCGTCTCAATTTAGGTTTAGATTCTACTTCGCGTCCGCAAATTCAATTTGGTGGAGGCAGCAGTCAGGATTTACGTTTTTATCGTTCGGTGCCTGCAACGTTAACTCTCGATAATAATGCGGGTGGCGCGGCTAATCTTAATGTTACCGGCGCATATCAGCAAAATGGCACTTCGGGCGTTTCTGTCGCTGCATGTACCGCTGGGCAATTTTTGACCGGTACTGTTGCCGGCGGCATCGTAACTTCCGGAAGTTGTAGTACGCCATCAGTATCTAACGCTCTGCGCGCGGATAATGGTAGTGGTGTCGCTAGTGATTATGTTGCACGCATTAAACTTAGTACGGATACAACTGGTTATCGTGCACGATTAGGACTTGATGCTTCAAGTAGAGGCGCATTAGAATTTGGCCTGGGCGGCGGCGCGACCGCACTTGATACAAGCATATATCGAATCGGCGCAGGCCAACTTCGTTTGGATAATTATTTGGGTATTGCCGGAGGAGTTGATACAAATTACGGGCTTACTCTTTCAACCCGAGGCGTTAAAGCCGAATCTTCAAGCGCAACTCAGCCCGCAGGATATTTTGACAACACAAGTACCGGTCCTGATTTAATTATTAATGGCGCGGCGCAAAACTGGCCAAGCGCTAATTCTTCAGGAATTCTCACTAACAATGGTTCGGGACTTCTTACGTGGGTAGCAGCAGGCGCGAGTATTACTTGCAATCCTACTTGTACAACCAATTATGTTCCTAAATTCAATAGCGCGAGCACTGTAGGAAATTCTCAAATCTTTGATAATGGAACTAATGTAGGTATCGGGACAACAAGTCCTGACCAAAAACTACACGTACAAGGTACGCTTCAAGTAGGAGACGATCTGTTCCCGGGAAGTTTCATAAATATAATAGGCGCAGGGATAAGTACTGATTTTGGAATACAAGCAGGAGGCGAGACTAATCCAGATGCAAAATGGAGAATTTATGGCAATACAAACGAACCAAGGTTGATGTTTGATGTTGGTGAGATTATGGTGGTGAGTTTAGTGGGTGGCAACGTCGGTATCGGTACAACCGCACCAGGCGCAAAACTTGAAGTTGCAGGCCAAGTAAAAATCACAGGAGGTATTCCAGGCGCAGGTAAAGTATTAACTTCAGATTCTGTAGGTCTTGCAACGTGGCAAACTCCGTCTGCTGCTCCCGCAACAACTGTTAGCCAGGATAGTGGTGATGCCGTCACTAACAATTATGTTTCTCGTATTAAACTTGCTTCACCCACTGATACTACCGGCTATCGTGCGTTGTTAGGATTAGATGGTTCTAGTCGTGGAGCGTTACGATTTGGTCCCGGAGGCGCAGGAACTTTTGATACGGCTCTTTATCGCAATTCAGCAAACGTCCTTCAATTTGATTACGCGTTGACCACAGAAGGAAACGCGGATCCTGCTTATCATATTACACTTAACTCAAATCTGTTTGCTAATAACCCAAGAGGAGGCATTAAAGCCAACGTCGGCATCGGTGATACCAATCCTCTTTCATTGTTAACAGTAGGTAATGGTGATCTGTTTCAAGTAAATTCTTCAGGTAATATCGTTAAAATCAACAACATAACTTATAGCTGGCCCTCACTTCAAGGTGGAGCAAACCAGGTTCTTACCAATAACGGCTCAGGTACGCTTACGTGGGCAGCTCCATCGGCAACCGCAACACAAGTCAGTCGTGACGCTGTTAGTTTAAGTTCTGATTACGTTGCCCGCATACGTGTTGGAGCAGAAGCGAATTACCGCGCAGTTTTGGGTTTGACTTCAACCGATGTTCCTCAATTGCAATTTGGAGGGGGAGGCGCATCGGCACCGGATCTTACTTTGTATCGCGGTTCTTCTCCAAGAGCTTCTTTTAAAACAGCTAACCCAATTTTTATTGATAACAGTTATCTGGGCGTAGGTATTACTGGAGCCGAAGATGTTGATACAAATTTTCGCATTACCACCATCAGAGGCGGCATCAAAGCCGAATCTTCAAGCGCAACTCAGCCCGCAGGATATTTTAATAATACAAGCACTGGACCTGATATTAATATTAACGGCGCAGCATATAATTGGCCAGGCGCTAATTCTTCAGGAATTCTCACCAACAATGGTTCAGGACTTCTCACGTGGGTGTCAGCAGGCGCGAGTATTACTTGTAATCCTACTTGTACAACCAATTATGTTCCTAAATTCAATAGCGCGAGCACTGTAGGGAACTCTCAAATCTTTGATAATGGAACTAATGTAGGTATCGGTACGACGGGACCTAACCTAAAAACACAAATCGAAAGCGCTACAGGTGGATTACCAGCAAGTTCAGGAACTACACAAGGTGCAGGTGGACGACTTCGACTATCAACAGGAGGAGGAACGGGTATATTGGATATGGGTGTTGCGGGCGCCACCGGAGGATGGCTGCAAATGACCGACTCCTCGAATCTGGCAACCAATTATCCACTACTGCTTAATCCAAACGGTGGCAACGTCGGTATCGGTATAACCGCACCAGGCGCAAAACTTGAAGTTGCAGGCCAAGTAAAAATCACAGGAGGTATTCCAGGCGCAGGTAAAGTACTTACGTCAGATGCCGCAGGTCTTGCAACTTGGCAAATTCCTTCTGCTGCTCCAGCAACTCAGGTAAGTAAAGACAATGGAGTCATTAGCGATTATGTTGCCAGAATTAAACTTAATGCCGATACATTATATAGAGCGCAGCTTGGTTTAGACGGCGGTGGTCGCGGCGCATTACAATTTGGTGGAGGAGCTGGCGTGTACGATGCGGTTTTTTATCGCAATACAGCAAATGTTCTTCAATTTGATTACGCGTTGACCACAGAAGGTAATGCAGATCCTGCTTATCATATTACGTTAAACGCTAATACATTTACTAATAATCCCCGCGGAGGAATTAAAGCGGATATTAATGAAAGCGATACGGTTCCAACGTCGGCATCGGTGATACCAATCCTCTTTCATTGTTAACAGTAGGTAATGGTGATCTGTTTCAAGTAAATTCTTCAGGTAATATCGTTAAAATCAATAATATAACTTATAGCTGGCCCTCACTTCAAGGTGGAGCAAACCAGGTTCTTACCAATAATGGTTCAGGTGGTTTAACGTGGGTCGCGGCAGGAGCGTGCACTACCTGTTTCCATAACAACGGTGATTCATTTACCGGTTTGGCTACGCTTGGCACTAATGATGCGTATGAGTTGGCATTTGAGACAGGCGGTACCGAAAAGATGCGCATAGCATTCGGCAACGTCGGCATCGGTGATACCACTCCTCTTTCATTGTTAACAGTAGGTAATGGTGATTTGTTCCAAGTAAATTCTTCAGGTAATATCGTTAAAATCAACAACATAACCTATAGCTGGCCTTCTTCTGCTCCCACCGCGGTCAATCAAGTGCTTTCTGTGCAAACCGTTGCAGGTGGCATACTTCAATGGGCATCCGCAACTCAAGTTAGCAATGATAGCGGAGCAGCAGGTAGTTATGTCGCGCGTATTAAAGCAACCGCAGACGGAGTTGGGTCTTATCGTGCCGTTCTGG
>Ga0075927_135_pt1 | contig 9904 bp, 9 predicted proteins | sample RifGroA2_FD_67907 | JGI IMG/M metagenome (GOLD analysis project Ga0075927, IMG submission 67907) | Parcubacteria bacterium GW2011_GWA2_40_8 | reverse complement strand
CTATAATGAATTGTAACATAAAAATAAAGCCCCTTGTTAAGGGCTTTTTTAATCACTTCCAACCATTTTGAGGTCGCTCTTCTATGATAAAAAAATCTATGGATCCTGCCAGATAGTATTCAGAAAAATTCCAACCCATAGAGTTGTTCCCCTCATCCTTACGAAACCGCGCACCATTTTAACTGCTCTAGTATCGCTATTTACCGGCCAGAGCTCTTCGGGCTGATGATGCAGATAAAATTCGGCTCTTTCGCCGCTTGCGTCAGTAAAAACAACCCGCCATTCAAAATTATCCAAATCTTCACTATCGCTGCGTAATGGCTGTTTAATTACTTTCAGTATTGAAAATTCGTCAACAGGAAAAGAAAGCTCATCGTAAATAGTATCCGTGAGCTTGGTGCTGTTGGCTTCACGCGCATTTACAACATCCAAACCGGATAAAGAAAGGTCAACTGTGGGTTGCGTATCCGAATAATATTCGTAAACAACTACACCATCATCGTAAATTATATGCCAGACATACTGACTTACCTGATCGTGGTGTCCCTGCGGCAAATCTCCGCCATAGCCGGTATAACAACCTGAAACAACTACAACCATAAAAAGAAATCCGGCAAACAATCTTCGCATGGATGTCTCCCTCTGTTCTATAAAAGTGTTTTTCTAAAATTTATCACGCTTTCTTTATATGTCAATTTTGTCTTCGACTATTTCAAGTTCAGGAGGAGATATTTTATCTGCGCTTGTTTGTTCTGCATATGCCCGAAAGCTACCTTTTCCAAAAGATTTTTCTATCATACTTCCAATTTCTAAAAGATGACCACTAAATGAAGCCTTAGCAAAAAAATCTAACTTATAAACAAAAAACGATCCCTTGATCGACGGCTGACGTATCAGCCATAAACCCAGAATCGTTTTTTGTCCTCAACAAATCCCGTTAGAAGCTGTAAATAAATACTTTTCTCTTTTACTGTGTTATTATTTAAAACTTATTTTTATCTTGTTCCGTTATTGTGCGCATAAAAACTTTAACTAAAGTTTTTATGCCAAATTTCTAACGGAACAGGCTTCTTTAACGCAACTTGCTCAGGGTTTGCCCTACTACGCTAAAGCTTCGTAGGGCGAAGAGGAACTTTTAGGCGTTCCTCCTACCTTCTTTAAAAAAGAACTTCTGATGATGATTTTATTTCGTGCTGTGCCATCTTTACGGCGGCAACAGCGATCACGACCGGGATTCCCTCATCACGAAAGAACCTGGCGATCTCAAACGGCGTGTCTCCCATTACAAGAAAACTCTTTGCCGTTTCGGTGAGCTCGGGATCAACGCTTTCCATCGCGCTCCTGATCGCAAACTCAAACGCAAGCGCCTGAAACGGAACCATTATATCTCCTTTCAAAGAGTTGGTGTTGGTGATGAAACGAATTCTGTCTGATCGGGACATATTCGCCAGATAGCAACGGATCGGGCCGGACAGTCGGAGCAGCTTACTCCCGTCTTACGCAACGTCCGTCTGTATTCGTGACCGTTTTTACGGAAACCACGATCTGAACTTCAGGCGTCAGCGCCTGCCATCTCAAAACCGGATAAACTGCTGTTCCGCCAAGTGCGAAAACAATCCGATTATGTTTCATCGCCAACAAATATACTATACCACATTAATTATATATTTGTCAATAGAAACATCAATCGCCGACAATGCGGCGCCGATTGAACGTTTTTTAAAAATGAGCCCAGATCTAATTTAAAATTAGGTCTGGGCTCGGTTTTTTGATGTCGGGATTAGGTAGATCTATCGCCTATCGACGCGACGGATCTGGACCTGGATCGGCTCCGGACGACCGTAACTGAAGTCGTTTCTCTGTCCTGCAAAGGCGTCCACAGCGCTGGTGTGATCGCGCGCTACGCGTGACCTGATCGCCGATTTCTGGGACATTTGAAAACCTCCTTTAGTGGGTTTTCTTTTTGGGGTCCTGAGACAACAAGAATGGCGTTTCTGGCATTATTCTGCCTACGTCATTCTGAATCCTCCTCCTTTTCCCGTGTGTTTATAAAAAGAACAAGTGGCGGATAGTCGACGTGAAGCGTTTGATTTTCTGCTAAAGCGTCGAATTTCAAGCTATCCACCACTCGCTTTATATTATATCACTATAAATTATTTTGTCAACCCAGCTCTAATTTAATATAACTTTTTATTCAAAATTTCGCAAAAACTGTCACAATATTAAAATGTTACGACCTCATCTCATAAAATTAGGGCTGGGCAAGCCCTCACATTCTTTGCGGAGCGTAAATTCCCATAAGCTTAAGAGTGTTGGCCAAAACTATTCTTGTTGCGCAAACCAACGCCAAGCGCGCCTTGCTTAATTCTTTATCTTCGACAATTACATGACAATCTCTGTAAAAAGCAGAGAACTCTGCGGCTAATTCGGTGGCATAATAAGGCAAGCGGCTAACTTCGTTATTTTGCGATATTTCTTCTAAGATTTCCGGCAAACGTATCAATTTTTTAATCAAACTCAACTCAGAAGGATGTTCTATTTTACTAGAAAAATTGTGAATGAAATCTTTACCGATCCCCTTCGACAGGCTCAGGGCAAGCCCTTCTTCTTTTGCCTTCTCAATTATACTTGAGGCTCTGGCATGCGCATATTGGACATAATAAACCGGATTTTTATCTGATCTCTCCTTGGCTAAATTAAGATCAAAATCCATGTGGCTGTTGGGCTCGCGCATTAAAAAGAAAAATCGTGCCGCGTCCAATCCAACAGTATCTATTAACTCTTCAAGGGTAATAAATGTTCCGGTTCTTTTCGACATGCGAACTTCCTGACCGTCTTCAATTAACCTAACCAACTGCATTAAAATAATAACCGGCTGAGACCATTTTAAAGCCGAAAGTGCGGCAAGAAGAGTTTTTGCGGTAGCGTGATGATCTGCGCCAAAAATATCTATCACTTTATTAAATCTGCGGCGCTTAAATTTATCATAATGATAAGTTATATCGGAAAGCAGATACGTTGCCTCGCCGCTAGACTTAATCAAAACCCTTTCTTTTGTCTGCGGATCATCCGGTATTTTCAACCAAGTAGCGCCGTCTTTTTTCTCGATCAAGCCCTTCTTCTGTATTTCCTCCAGAACCGTTTTGACTAACCCCTGCCGATGAAGGCTTTTTTCTGAAAACCAAACATCAAAGTGAATTTTGGATTTTTTTACTACACGTTTTATGTCCTCCAAAAGCATTTTTGATGCAGAACGGCTGATGGCCTCAACATCCAATTCTTCTTTAGAAAATTTAGATATCCCCATTTTATATGCCATTTCCTGGATATATCCTCCGGCATAAAGTTCTTCGGGTTTATATGGTATTTCCAATTTTTCGCTAGCCGAAAGTTTGCCGGCCGCAATAATGGACCATCCTAATTTCTTGATCTGTTCACCTGTATCGTTAACATAAAATTCACGGCTGACATCATATCCGACAAAATCTAAAACATTGGCCAGCGCGTCCCCCAAAAAACCTCCTCTGCCGTTACCTAATGTTAAGGGGCCTGTCGGATTGGCGGATATAAATTCTATCTGGACCTTTTTCTTCTGACCTATATTGCTTCGTCCAAAATTCTCATTATTTTCTAAAATATTTTTTATCTGCTTGGCTAAATATTCAGAAGATATATAAAAATTAACAAATCCCGGACCCGCAACCGTTTTTTTATAAACCACATTATTAAATAAGTCGTCTTTATCCAACGCCCGCAAAATTTCCTGCGCAACTCCGTGGGGCGACCTTTTAAACTGCGAAGATAATAAAAGCGCTGCATTTGTTGCGTAATCTCCATATTCAACATTCGCGGGAGGTTCCACAGAAAAAATTAAATCATCTGCATTCAAGCCTATGTTTTTAATCGCCCTGTGAATTCCTTCGCTCAAAAAACTCTTTATTGTGAGCGTTTTCACTATCTTTTTAGTCCTGATAATAGCCATAAATATATATTACCACGCCAGGTAGTGAAAATTAGACAGTTCGCCTACGGCGAACAGAAAATATCGTTATGTTAATTAAAATATGATTTTCTACGTAATAACTGGTTTAAGTCTTGCCACTAAATTAATAGTCTAATTTCTACTACCTGGCACGCCCAAATGAATAGTATTATAAAACCCGCGTGGCTGACTAGCCGCGCGGGTTTTTATAAGTAAAAGGTTACTTCTTGATCTCTTCAACTATTGATTTGAACACTTCTGGATGCTTTTCTGCTATCTCAGACAATACCTTCCTATCTAAATCTATTTTTTTCTTGTGCATCAGATTGATCAATTGGCTATAAGATAAACCATTTTGGCGCGCTGCGGCATTTATGCGCATTTGCCACAATTTCCTAAAATCAATTTTACGCCTTTTGCGGTCGCGCGTGCTGTAAGACCAGGCTTTCATTAAAGCTTGTTTGGCGGCTATTCTTTTTGATTTCCTGCCCCAACGAAAACCTTTTGTATGCTGAAGTTTTCGCTTACGTTTAGCTGTTTTTGTTTGTCCTCTTTTTACTCGTGTCATGCCTTGGTTGCCTGCGAGCTTCGCGAGCAGTTGCAACCAAGTGCATCCTGAGCGAAGTCGAAGGATTACATTATTTTACTTGTGTCCCCACTTCTTTGAATATTTCATATGTCTTTTCAAAGCCTTCACATCGCTTCTGGATAACTCTACCAATTTGGTCTTCCTTCTTCCCTTGCTACCCCTGTCTTTAGCATTAAAATGCCCTTGTCCTGCGGGTCGGTATAAAACCTTACCACTTTTTGTAAATTTAAATCGGGAAGTAATTGATTTTCTAGTTTTTTGCTTGCTCATGATCGTTATTTTGAGAATTGTTTGATCGTCCTTTTGCGATTATCATCGATAAACCCTTTGGTTCGCGCTTTATATCTTGCTCTATTTTGTACGGTACTGCAAGTAGCGAGGTAAATTCGCCGAACCTTTCACGCGCAAATGCTTCGTTGGCTCTCTCTCTGCCCCTTAAAATCATTTCAATCCTTACTTTGTCGCCAACTTGTTTTTGGTGCGCGCGTTGAACTCTTTCTTTTTTAGCCTGCTCATACTTCCATTTTCCGATATCAACTATGCGACAGACTGGCGGAACGGAATCAGGAGACACTTCTAAAAGGTCCAAACCCCTTTCTTTGGCTACCCTTATCGCCTCTTCTGTAGAAATCTCGCCCATATTCTGTCCTTTTTCATCGATAACACGGACTTGTGCCGCCTTTATTTGATTGTTAGTGCGAGGACCGCGCTGAAAACTGGGCCGACGCTGAAAATAATTATTTTTTTGCAGATTGTTAAACTATTATTTTATATTATATAAATTCTATTTTTGGTGGGAGTCCGTCAATCCGACGAAACATCGGATCTCCTAGAACCCATCGTCCCGCAAAGCGGGACTCCCAAGAAACCCACGGTTTCTTGCGTTCGTCCGCCAGTTGGCGGACTCGCTGGTTTCCTCTTCACCCCGACGTACGTCGGGGCAGGCGGGGAAAACACTTCTCCCCGACCCCCTCTTTAGGGTTCGCCTCCAACAAACTCAACCGATATTGAAATTATGGTTGCCTATGGCAACCAAATTTCAATTGTGGAGATGGTGGGAGTCGAACCCACGTCAAAGAAAAATTTTGACTATACGTTTCTACAGAAATAGTTTCTCTATAGAGTTTTTCAGAATATCTGATCAGAGAGAAACGGAATTGCAAATATTCCTATCCTGTTAATTTAGCTGAACAGCCCAGGATTACTGCAGAGCCAAGCCCGATAATATAACACCCGGCTTTACCTATCAGGCATCAGTGGCCGGATGGCTAATGCTAATTTTTAAGCAAGAGCGAGCGCCGGAACGCGGAAAGCGTTCTGCGCTTTTGTAAACAAGTTTGCACTTGTAATCGATCAACTGTTTTCGAGGTTGTTGATCGGCCTCGTTCTGCACGCACAGTAATTTTCCCTTTCGAAGCCCGGCATCCCCATAAATTATAAAGATCTTTCTATTTCCCGTTCGATGTCTCTCTTCTTGATCAATTCTCGCTTATCGTGTTTTTTTCTATATTTGGCAACGCCAATTTCGACTTTAATCTTACCGTGCTGAGTATATAATCGCAAGGGTAAAGCAGTCAAGCCTCGTGTTTTTATTTTTCCTATTAAACCGGCTATCTGTTCCTTGTGCGCAAGAAGCTTGCGCGACCTCGTATCGTCATAATTTTTAGAAATGTTTTTGGGCTGCCAAGCCGGTACAGTCATATTAGCCCGCCTCTAAAGTCTCGAGGATCTCGTAATCAAAATGTGCTTTTTTATTTTCCGCTAACGTTGCCATGGGTAAATGTGTTTTCGGCTTTTTTTATCAAATCTTTCGCGCTGTTATAGGTTATCATTTTTAATGCTTCTTTATACGGCAACCACACATATCCGCTATGTTCATGCGACAAGCGCACTGCGCTGCTTAAAGACTCCGCAAGAAAGAACGTAACGATCTTAAGAATTTTAGTCGGCTTTGTTTGTGCGCTTACCTGACTCCGCGCTTGCTTGTGCCGATATGGCCACATCCAATATTTTATATTTTCCTTATAGTCAGGGTAAAAACGCAAATTACGCAATCCGGTTTCTTCATATATTTCGCGTTTTGCGGCAACTTGCGCGGTTTCCTCTCCCTCCAAATGTCCTTTAGCAAAATCCCAATGACCTGATCCGTAATGAAGCAGTAAATATTCTCTTCTTTTTTTATAACGCCGGAATATGACTGCACCAGCGGATATTTCAGGACGCATACCAGATAGTAGAAATTATACTTTTAAATTATTAACGGTTTCGCCTATTAAATCTTAAAAATTAACTGCTAATAACCAGATATTGATATATTTTGTTCGCAAAGCGAACAATATAATTTTCACTACCTGGCATATAACCATTCTATACTCATTTGACAACTAAAACAATTTGTTTTATTGTATAAAAAACCTTGAAATCTGCGCTGAAGAGAGGTTGTAAGATGTTGGTAAACGTGATTTTAACTGTATTTTTAGTCATAGCGTCTACAGTGCTCCATGAAATTGGACATGCGTTTTTCCTTAACAAGCACGGGATTAAAATTAGCGAGCTTGGCATTGGTTTGAGCTTACGAAGCTTGATCGGAAAATCTCCCGGCAAACCGCTGACTTCAATTGCGCCTCGTCGCATTGATGCTTGGGGTGTACATATGGACATTCCCAGGATCGCGTTCCATGCAATTCCGTTGGGTGCCTACGTTGACCCGATAGATGAAGAGGATAAGTTTTCAACTCTATCTACTTCCTCAAAAATTGAAATATATGGCGCCGGAAGCTATGTGCATCTGGTGCTTACTGCCCTACTTTACTTCACAATATTTTCTCTTCTTGGCGTATATGCTGCCTTAAATGGCGTGTATCCTCCAAAAGAGATCCTTATACATGCCCTGCTTGGCGCCTCTGTGTTCGCCTTGCTTGTCGGCTTCCGAGATTTTGTATTTCGTCATGGGCCGATTTTTCTTGGCGCTTTGGGCATAGTGCTTGTACTGTTAATAATTCTAACACCCGAAGGCAGAGGTTCTGTCGGTGGCGTTATAAGCGTGGTGGCCATATCCACACAAACTACGAGCATATTTGAAGTCCTGATAATCGCGTTAAGTGTAAACCTTTCAATGGCAATAATAAATGCTGTGCCGCTCAAAATCACCGACGGCGCGCAAATTCTCAACGCGCTCCTTGGTAAAGCAAATGCTCCTCAACGATTCCAAACCTCGGTTGGTTGGGTGGGTGCTGTTGCTTTAGCCGCACTTCTGTTCCTGTCGTTCCATAACGACATAATAAATTATATTCTTTAAAAGAATAACTGTTCTTTTTATAAATAAACCTCGGCATTCCGAGGTTTTATTTTTATCATAAAATGTTTTCGCCCTATTTTAAGAATTTTAACATCCGTTCAACAGGATAAGTATTAATTACGCTTTTCTTTTCCGTCCACCCTCTGTCGCTCACTATTTTAAAAGGTACCCGGGGTTTCGTGGCACCTAAGCGCATCACTCAACCCGTCTCGCTGCTCGTCCCGCTCAGCGGGACTTTCCGCAGCTCGACCCCAAGAAACCCTCGGTTTCTTGCGCTCGTACGCCAACTGGCGGACTCACTGGTTTCCGATACGGGGAGAAATACTTCTCCCCGACCCCCTCTAACGAGGTTGGACTATCAGCGAATTAATGTTTCAGAAGTCTTAACATTCGTTCAATAGGATAAGTATTAATTACGCTTTTCTTTTCCGTCCAACCTCGTCTTGCCTGGGCAATACCGTAATGCAAAAGGTTCAGATCGTTTATCGAATGTGCGTCTGAATTGATACTGAATTTTATGCCTGCAATATTTGCCTTTCGTATATATTCATCTTTAAGATCTAATCTTTCGGGATGTGCGTTTATTTCAAGTATTGTTCCGGTACGCTTGGCAACCCCAATGACCTCTTCCATATCAATCTCGTAGGGATCGCGTTTATTGATAAGCCGTCCCGTGGGGTGGAAAAAAATATCTACATGCGGATTTGAAATAGCACGGACAATGCGCTTGGTCATTTCCTCGCGCGGCATATTGAAATATGAATGGATAGAAACGCCGACAAAATCTAATTTAGATAAAATCTCATCGGGTAAATCCAAAGAGCCGTCTTTTAGAATATCGCATTCTGTTCCTTTTAATATTTTGAAGCCACTTGTGGTGAGCGAAGTCGAACCAGAAAATTTTTTATTTAGTTTATCTATTTCAACCATCTGTTTTAAGATCCTTTTTTCGTCGAGTCCGTGCGTCATGGCAAGACGCTTTGTGTGATCTGTTATTGCGATATATTTTCTTCCGAGTTTAATGGCCGCTTTTGCTAAGTCTTCAATTGAATTTTGTCCGTCAGTCCAATCCGATTGAACCTGTAGATCCCCAAGCAAATCGTCATAACCTATCAAATCGGGTAATTTTCCTGAACGCGCGGCTTCTATTTCTCCGGTATTCTCACGCAATTCCGGCTCAATATAAACCAATCCCAATTTTTTATATACTTCTTCTTCATTTTTTCCGGCAACATATTTATCTCCTTTCTTTCCGGAAAAAATACCGTATTCGCTTAATTTCAATCCCTTTTTTATCGCTATCTGTCGCAATTTAACATTGTGATCTTTATTGCCTGTAAAATAGTTCAAGGCCGCGCCGAAAGACTTGTGCGGCACAACTCTTAAGTCAACATCGATCCCATTACTCAAACGCACCATTGTTTTGGTTTTGCCTTTGCCGTAAACATGCACAACCTCGTTCATACCGACAAAATATTCCATTATTGCTTCGGGCTTTGCCGAAATCGCTAAAATATCACAATCTCCTATCGTTTCTTTCCGTCTCCGTAATGAGCCTGCAATTTCAACTCTTTCTACGTTTTCTAACTTACTCAAACGCGCTTGTATGCGCAGGGCTAGAGGTAAAGCCTGTCCCAAGGAAAATCTACCGCCATGTTTTGCGTGAAGTTCTATTCCTTTAAGTATTTTTTGTTCGGTTTTTTTACCAAAATTCGGCAATTTGCCGATTTTCCCTTCACTGGCCGCTTTTTTAAGATCGGCGATATTTTTAATTCCTAATTCCTTATATAAATTTAAAATTGTTTTTGGACCGACTCCTTCTATGGCAGTAAGCTCTTCAACTTCGACGGGTGTTTTTTTCTTCAGTTCTTCGTAATATTTTGAATGTCCGGTCTTAATTAATTCTTCTATAGTTTCGGCTATTGACGTTCCGACCCCGGGTATTTCTTTAAGCGCTTTTAGCCCGCCGCTTTTATAGATCTGCTCAACGGATTCTTCCGTTGACTCTATCGTGCGTGCGACTTTTTCGTATGCG
>Ga0075927_130_pt1 | contig 10769 bp, 12 predicted proteins | sample RifGroA2_FD_67907 | JGI IMG/M metagenome (GOLD analysis project Ga0075927, IMG submission 67907) | Parcubacteria bacterium GW2011_GWA2_40_8 | reverse complement strand
TCAATTTGAGCATCATCATCACTTTTATCCTTGCCGACAAAAAATTTTGAACCGGGCGGTAACAAAGGATCTACGTCTACGACGTCTTCTTCTGTAGGATGGTCGCCTTTTGTTATTTTTCTGCTCAACGACACCACATCAAATTGTATTTCATTTTCCTGTAGAAGATCCGATAGACGCTGTATTGTTTTACCGCTATCTATATGGTCTGTCACCAAAAGAACTCTTTCATTGCCTATTAATTCTTTTAAAGCTGCAATGCGCTGCTTAAGATTATTTTCATATTCTGCTCCTTGACGCGAAACGCCCGCAGCAACAAAAAAGGTATCCGGAGTTTTTGCGTTATTGTCTCTTGCTGCGTTCGCCAGAATTTCACGCATAGCTAGGGCCGGCAGGCGAGCGCCACGATCGTCTCCAAGGACAACCCCCCATCTACCGCTCTCAACATCAGGCTTAACTTGAGCAACCAAACTGTCCATCATAGGCTCTATTAATCTCTGAAACATTCTTATCTGTTCAAGCTCCAATTTATCTTTACTTTCTGCTTCCTGCCACGACGGCGCTTCTTTAGAAAAACGTTCCCATTTCATATTACCTTACCTCCCATCCCCGCGCGCTTAGTGCGGTAATTATATTTTTGTGCATATCATCTATTTCTTTACCGCTCAAAGTGCGGGTTTGAGATTGGTATATAACGCGGAAAGCTAAACTTTTCTTGCCTTCCGGCAAATTTTCACCCTCGTAATAATCAAAAAGTTCTATATCGCGTATTAAACTTTTACCTATCCTGGCTATTTCACTGCCCACCTCATCTACCAAAGTATTGCCGTCAACTAAAACAGCTATATCGCGTACGGCTTCCGGATACCTTGAAGGCAATCTATATTCATGTTCTTCATTGCTTTCCTGAACCAATTTAGAAAAATTTATCTCTGCAACAACTATATTATGCGGCCAAGAAAATCCCGAGGAAATATCTGGGCGTAACATGCCTACAACGCCAATGCTTTTGCCGTCAACTTCAAGTACTGCCGAAGAAGAAGTGGACCAAAACATATATTTATTCTTATTTCCTTTGAAAACGGTATCTGCCGGACGCCATATAACATCAGACAAACCAAGTGCCGCCAGCATATCACTTAAGACACCTTTAACTATTCTGAAATTATTTAACGTATCATCATTATTTTTTATTGCTCTGATAGCCGTCAAATGTTCTCTTTCGTTAATTTTATTGTCTGAATATTCAAAAACATTGCTGATCTCAAAAATATTAAGCTCGTCACTATATTTAAAATTATTCATTGCCTCAGCAAGCAGTCGTGGGGTTATCATTGGTTGTAAAAATTTTTTGTCCTCAGACATTGGATTATCCAATTCAATAAGCTCTTCCTTCCTTAAACCAAAGGCGGCGGCCAAAGCTTCGCCGACAAACGAATAGGTTCTTAGTTCAATAAAGCCGGCTTTAACCAAAAAATCTTTAGTTTTATTTCTGGTTATGCGCGCGCTATTTGTTTCGGGTGCATAAGCCAAAATCTTCGGCGCCTCTGCTTTTATGTTTTCATAGCCGTATAACCTTCCGATTTCCTCGATCAGGTCTTGATCGCGAACTAAATCTAAACGGTGAGACGGCGGAGTAACTCTAAATAAATCTTTAGAAATTAACTTAATGGTACAGCCTATAGCCGATAAAATAGAACGCGCTTGTTTTGCTGACAGTCGTGTTCCCAACATTGAATTTGTTCTGCCCAATGAAAAGGGTATAGCTATATTGCTTTGCTTATTTGCGCCCGTATCAATGGCTCCGCTAACAGGCGCGCCTTGAGCTATCTTATTTATCAAATAAACAGCTCGATTTAACGCTCCGGGTATCTGCGTTTTGGGCAAGCCCGCGGCAAAGCGTTTTGCGGCATCCGTTTCAATATTTAATTTTTTAGATGTTTTATAAACGGTTATCGGATCAAAATTAGCAGCTTCAATAATTATATTCTTAGTTTCCTTAGAAATTCCTCCTCTAACACCGCCCTTGATACCTGCTATCGCCAAAGGTCCGCCTTTATCGGCAATAACCAGATCCGATGACGACAATATCCTGTTTTGATCGTCTAAAGTCGTTATTTTCTCTTTATCCGAAGCTTTTCTAACTAAAATCTCTACTTTACCTTTAGAATTTTTAGTTAATTTATCATAATCAAAAGCATGCAACGGCTGACCAGTCTCGAGCAATACATAATTTGTCACATCAACAATATTGTTTATAGGCGCTACCCCTAATTTAATAAGCCTATCTGAAAGCCATTTGGGCGACGGGGCAACTTTTATATTAAAAACCGCACGGGCCATATATCGCGGACAGGATTTCCTATCTAAAACTCTTATGGTCAGATATTTACTTAAGATTTTGGATTTGTTTTCTTTAAACGCCGTATCAGACAAAATGAACTTACTTTTAGAGCCTCCGACATTTAAAATTGCGCTTATTTCTCTTGCAACTCCCATGTGACCCGAAGCATCGCTCATTCTGTTGGGCAAAATTGAAATATCTAAAATCCAATCATCTCCGGATCTTTTAAGGTCCTCCACTTCCCAAGAACGCATTGTTAAAATATCCGCCAACTTTTTGGGTTGAGGAATGTTAAGCAAAAAATCTTTTAACCAAAGATAAGAATATTTCACCCCGTTAGAAAATTGCTGTTGCCCTAATCGCCAAAAAAGTCAAAAGGCTTTTTTGGCGTCTAACCAACAAACAATTACTTTTATTGAACGAATCATTCATAAAATATAGCAATTTTCTAACGGGGTTTCATAGTTTAAAACTGCTGAGATAGACGGATATCTCCTGAGTTAAATAGTCTTATATCCGGAATCCTGTATTTCATCATCGCAAAACGTTCTAATCCGAAACCAAAAGCAAAACCCTGAACTAACTTGAGATCATACTTTACGGCATTAAAAACCTCCGAGTGAACCATTCCTGCCCCGCCCATTTCAAGCCAGCCGGAATGTCCGCACGTAGAACAACCTTTCCCCGAACAAAAAAGGCAGTTTATGTCTACTTCAAAACTCGGTTCCGTAAATGGAAAATACGACGCACGCAAACGAACATTAATTTTGGTTCCAAAAAATCTTTCGAAAACTACGCCTATTATATATTTAAAATTGGCCACGCTAATATCTTTGCCGACCATAAGACCTTCTACTTGATTGAATTGCAATTCGTGTGATGCGTCTGTAGCCTCAAAGCGATATACTTTACCGGGAACTATAATGCGAAATGGAGGTTCATGCATTTCCATATACCGTATTTGCACCGGCGAAGTGTGAGTGCGTAGTAATAACCGCGGACTTGGAATTTGTTTCTTGGAATTTGAAATTTTCTGTTTGCTCCGCAACCAAAAGGTATCCCACATATCTCTGGCCGGATGATTTTTGGGAATATTTAATGCATCAAAATTATGCCACTCATCTTCAACTTCAGGACCCTCTACCACACCAAAACCCAGACTTGAAAAAATGTGTTCTATTCTTCGTTCAATCAAAGTAAGCGGATGCAAATGTCCGTTTTTTATTTTTATTCCGGGCATCGTTATATCCAAACCCTTATCGGTCGTTTGAATATTGTTCTCCAAAAAAACGCCTTCTTTATCTCTTAAACTATTTTCTATCGCAGCAATTACGTTATGAATTTCTTTTGCGTATCCGGGTCTTTTTTCTGCGGGAATATCTCCAATAGAACGCAAAAGATTACGTAATACGCCATTTTTGCCTAAATACGCGTTGTAAATCTTGTTTAGTTCGGATGCGCTATTGGCGCCGTGAATCGCCTGCAAAACATCTTTTTTGATGCTTAAAATATTCGTATTTTCATCGTTATTTTTCTTCATGCCCAGTATATCAACTTCGACAATTAGAGTAATAATCTAAATCTTTGAAAACTTTAAATAACCCGACCCATTAAAATACACTTAACGGCTTTGGGGTTCTCGCGTTATTACGAGAACAGTCGAAGTTGTATTTCTGGGCGCGCTTTTAGCATTTTAGCAAAAAAAACCTGTGTTTACAAGGAAAAATCAAAGACGGCCCTTATTTTTAGGACGTCTCAAAGAATGCCAAAAACTCCCTATGGCTTGATCAATATATCTTTAACGGTTTTAGCCAACATATCCAAATTATAATCGCCTTTAACTAAATATCCCCTGCTACCCAATTCCATTGCTTCGGCAATGCGAATTTCATCATTCAACATTGTTAACATAACAACAGGAATTTGCTTTAATTCGGGGTCGCTTTTAAGTTCTTTAAGTATTTCTATCCCGTCTTTCCCGGGCAATAAAATATCTAAAAGCACAAGATTCGGCTTAACTTTTTTAACTATTGGAATAATGCCTTCTCCTGTCAAAAATAAATCTACGCCGAACCCCTCTTCTTTCAAACGAGCAGTCATTATTTTACCCAAAGCTTCCTCATCTTCAACCAATAATATATTTATATTAGAATTCATATTTCAATAATACCAGAAATGCAGGGATTATTCTATTATAAGCATCCCGGTTTCCTGATTAATAATGAAACGAAAACTCTTTATGTCGTCAGGAATCTTTCCAATCAATTTTCTTGTGATAAGATCATCGATTGTTTGCGGATAAACCCCATATAAACGTTTATAGCCAAAAACTAAACTTTGAATTAACCCTATATGGTCGATCTCTTGTATCCAGGCTTTTGCGGATTGCTTAATAAATTCATTGGTGGTTGTCTTATATATTGCGTCAAAAAGTTCTCTGGCGCTTGTTTGATCTCCTGATCTCAAAGTATAAGAAGCGATAGAGGGACTTTTGAAAAATAGTTTTATGTTTCAATATCTGGATATTGTTACGACTTTTTATCCGCGCTTCGTCTATAGAACCTTTACGAGGCAAGATCAAATTAGCAAAAAGATATGGATATTCAAAACGCGGATCTAAAGTCGTAACAATATCCAGATATTGAAACATAAAACTATTTTTCAAAAGTCCCTCTATGATCAAATATTGAACAGATTGGATCCAAAAAACATCGGCCAAAAAATTGCGGAAACCAAACGAAGAACTCTCAACCAACGTTGCCGGCGCTAAAAAAACCTGCGCAGGATAATGCAATCTCCTGTCTTTAAAAAAATGATTGTAACCCGTCTGAGACCAAAACACGACCAAAAATAAAACTGCCAGGGCGGTTATTTGAAAAACGCTGCTTAATCTGAAAAAAATCCTCATAATCTAAATTATTTGGTCTAATATTCTCTGCGATCAAAAATAAATTTAGCAATAAGAAAGAGAGCTGCGCCATAAGCCAGAGCATAAACTACCGTTAGAGCCAATGTCTGGAAAACGGGTATTGAATTGTATAAAACATCGTTTCGTATATTGAATTTTTCTAAATTCGGAAAAATATAATATAGAACGGAAAATATATATTTTATTATGACATTGTCCTGCCTATCTATTATCCCCAAAACAACAGAAGACGAATGGCCTATAAGAAAAAGTGAAACGGTATAAACCGAAGAAAGTATGGGTGAAGTAAAACCGGAAAAAAGTATGCTTATCATAATTATCAGCGTTGCTTCGATAAAACCCAATAAAATTGCCAAAATAAGATATGGGATTCCGTTCAAGGTACCGATTTTAATGAACAACACCCCGAAAAACATTAAAGATGTGAGCGCAGTCATCAAAAATATGGTCAAGGAAAGACCCAGCCATTTACCCATAATTACTTCTGATTTTTTAATTGGCTTTGACAATATCAAGAAAAAGGTTTTGCGCTCAACTTCTTTATAGATAAGATTTGCGCCAACAAAAATTATAATAAAAATCTGCAGTAGAAATATTGCGGTCAGGCCAAAGTCCTTAATTATTTTAATATCCTGATCCAAAGATATGGAACCCAAAAACAATGAAGAGCCTATAATAAACAAAGCAAAAACCGCAACAACAAATAATATCCTGTCCCGGATAGACTCTCTAAATGTATTCAACGCTATAGCTAAAACTCGGTTAAACATATTAACTGTTCTTAATTCTTTCTTTTTTAATTATATTAACAAATGCTTCTTCTAAAGTTAAAAAATCGCCTTTAATTTCTTTTACCGTTCCCACCGCTATCAGATGTCCTTTATCGATTATTCCGACTCGGTCACATATATCTTCAACATCAGAAAGGATATGAGAATTAAAAAAGATTGTTTTTTCTGCTTTTTTCAGTTTAATAAGTAATTCTTTTGCCTCGGCACGACCCATAGGATCAAGTCCGTCCAAGGGTTCATCTAAAAACAATACTTCAGGATCATTTATCAAAGCCTGCGCCAAACCCAAACGTTGCCCCATGCCCTTGGAATACTTTCTTATCTGAACATCTCTGGCTTCGTAAAGATTAACTTCGTGCAAAAGCTTATTTATTTTTTCTTCTTTTTTATCCTTAGATAAACCGAAGATGTCGGCAATAAAACTTAAAAACTCTTTACCTGAAAGATAAAGATAAAAAGATGAACTTTCGGGCATAAAACCAATTTTTTTCTTGACTTCCGGCGCATCTGGTTTTTCTCCCAATACTTTAAGCGCGCCGCTGGTTGGTCTGGTTAAACCAACGAGCATTTTCATTGTTGTTGTCTTCCCGGCACCATTTGGACCTAAAAAACCAAAAACCTCCCCGCGTTCCACGCCAATAGAGAGTTTATCGACAACCGTAGAGCTGTCCCTTCGATTAAAATACGTCTTAACAACCTCCTTAATTTCAATAGCGCTCATATTTGAAATAATATCATTCCAAACACGTTGATACAAATTAAATAAAATTATAACGCTGTCGAGATAAAAATCGTCAAAATGAGCGCAACGATTGCATAAATACCAAACTGCCGCACAACATATCGAATAGGAACGATGGAAGCAAAAAGAAATGCAACTACCAGATTGAGAACCGGAGATACGGTAAGAAAAGCAAAAATGCCCGCAGATGACATACCCAGGTCGGCAAACGCCTTAGCGATTGGATAATTACCAAGTATGGTTCCGAAATACAGAATAATCCCCACAACAAGCGAGATCACAATTCCGCCTACATAATTACTCGAAAAACTACGAAATTCCTCTGCCGGAATGAACGTACGAAGTGCTGCTCCGATGAAAATCCCCGTCATGACAACACCAAAAATCTTTCCTTGTCTCATCCAGAAACTCTCTCCATCAATCGAAGCACTTGATTTAATTGTCAGTGGTAAATTTCTTGTCGCAAATGCAGCAACACTCAACGATAAAAAAATTGCGATCGCATTCAAAAATGCTATTTTTATACCAAAAAGTCCGGCTATGATCGGAAACGATTGAAAATCATATGCTCGTTCAGCAACGAAAAAACTTAAGAGCAAGCCCGGATGCGCGCCGAGACGCACCAGGGACCCTGCAACGGGTAACTGTGACATAATACTTAAAGGCGAAACCATACCAAGCGCTTGGAGAAAAAATAATTTTCTAACCGTCATGACACCAAAGTATTTATAAACCGCATCAGCAGAAAACCGCCGCTCGACAATATATGCCGCCACAGAACCAAAAACTAACCATGGAATAATGGAACGACTGTAAAAAATAAGTGTCTCTATAAACATTTCGGGCATGCATATATTATCGCACAAAAAAGAAAAAACATTGATAACCAACACATTAAAACTTACCACTCGCGTTAACCCTCACAGAAAGAAACAAAACTTATTTTAAACTTGTACAATAAAGGTTTTACCGTCTTTCAAGGTATTTATGGATCCCAAGTGTTATTTAGGCGCCCTTCAAACCCCTTGGTACTCAAATAAAATTTTATCCGACGTGAAGTCGGATAAAAATTTCATTGCGGACCCAAGGGGATTTTCCGCCAAAGGCGGATCCGCCTTTTATTTGGTCGCAAGCGACCATACAAAAAAGTGGTGGAGAACCCCTAATCCCTGCCTACCGGCAGGCAGGTCCTCTCATGACCCCGCTCCAAAATTTCGTTTAGATATACCATCCACAGCGGACCCAAGGGGATTTGAACCCCTGATCTCCTCCGTGACAGGGAGGCGTGTTAAACCAGGCTACACCATGGGTCCATTATTATTTATAAGTATCTTTTGATAACAGTAATTTTAGATCTTTTAAGGAAGGCATCCAAGGGTTCTTCAGTCACTTTTCCATATTTTACTCCTTCCGCATGAATAACTTTACCATTTCCGACATACATTGCAACATGCCCTATGCCCTCGGGAAAATATTTATTATAACGTCCCATCCCCCCTTTTATAAAAATGAGGTCTCCCGATTGTAATTTATTTTTTGCAGTTTTCTTGCCGCGTCTTGCCTGTTCAATGCTAACTCGCGGCAAAATAACTCCTACGCGTTTATATAGATACTGAACAAAACTGGAACAATCAAACATCAATGGAGCCTGCCATGGGCGCGCGCCATATTTATATGGCTTACCTAAATGTTTACGTGCAAAGAAAAGCAATTTTTCTTCTTTTTGTTTCCTTGATAATTTATTATCCGTTCGCATAATTTAAACTATGAATGCCCGCCACAGAGGCGGGCATCTCAATTCGCCATTCTGACCAATGAGCAAATCGAGTTGTTGTCAGAATAAACGGTCGCCTTTGAAGACTTTCCTTGCTAAAGCCCGCCAAAGGCGGGCATCACAATTTGCTACAGTTCGCTGCTGCGAACTAAGCAAATTGGATGTGCCGGGAAAGGGAGTCGAACCCTTGTATGGCGCTTATGAGACGCCCGCTCTGCCGTTGAGCTATCCTGGCGTACAGAATCCCGAAGGTTTCCTTCGGGACTATCTTGATCAAAATTCTATTCCGCTCTCAAAACGTTTCCTTCTGTATCAAGTTCCACAAAATATTTAGCTTGACCCGAAACATAAGATGAGCATTGATAGCTTGGATCGTCATCTATCGGCTGACGAGGATTGTGAACAACATCAATTGCCCATTCTGTGCCATTAGCTAAACAAGGACCGCTTGCAAAACTTCCTCCTGCGGCTTTATATTGTTCATATAATCTCTTTGCATAAGCTATTTGCTCAGAGCGATCTTCCTCGAAAACAGCCGCTTTCGTTTGAGCTTCTATGACCTCTTCTTCCTGTTCCGCTTTAATTTTTGCTTCGTTTTGTGAATTAAAATACATATAGGCAGCAATACCTCCTATTAAAATGCCTCCTATTGCAACTACTAAAATAATATTTTTTTTGTTCATATATTTAATTATTTATATATTAGGTTTCCCAAATTTAATTAATTTTATTTTTTTATCTTTTCGCCAACCTTTTATTTGAAATTCTCGTCTTAATGCGTCTTTTTGGTTGGTATATTTTTCAGTATACAATAATTTGGTTATTTTATGTGATTTTGTATAATGACCACCTTTTCCGGTCTTATGCTCCTTAAATCTTCTTCTTATATCAGTGGTTATTCCCGTATAAAAACTTCCATCTTCACATTTAACAATATAAACGTACCACATACTATTTTGCCCTTCGGCAGGCTCAGGGCACTTCGCCTCGCCCGTATATTTTTAATTGCTTGCACTGAGCGAGCGAAGCGAGTCGAAGTGTTGCGGGGGCGAGAGTCGAACTCGCTTCCGCGGCTTATGAGACCGCTGAGGTACCGTTCCTCCACCCCGCGACGAAAAAAGCGTAAAAATAAAAGCGTAAAACAACAAAATTAAACCTACTTTAATATCGTTATTTTGCACTTTTCACTTTAACTTTTACGCTAAAAATCAAGATTAAACCCTACCTTAATAAACTTGATTAACCGCTACACCATGATATTGCATATTTTCAAGTTAGTCAATCACCTGAACTTCTCTCAAAAAAGTTTCGTAATAGTCAATTGCGTTCTTTATTTCAAGTTCTGAGGCATAAAATTCAGGGTCATGTACAACCGTATCCCGTAATTTATGCGCTTCGCGCAATAGGTTTAAAGATTGGATTTGCTCAGGAGTAGCTGTTTTTAGCCTTTCAGCTATATCCTCACCCGGATAGCCCATCTTTTTAAGGATATCATCAACTAATTTATCTGCCTCAATAACCGCCAATTTCCATTCCGCTTCCGTATTGCGATCAATTCTGTATTTTATCTTAGCCCATTGCTTAGATATTTTATCAGCAGGAAGAGTTTCGGCGCTGAATGAAGCCGTAATATTCTGCATATACGTTGAAAAAATTAAACGGTTAAGCCGTATAATAACCCATACGATCGCAAGAAAAGCTGCGATTGAAAATATAGCGGCAAAAATTTTATAAACCGAAATGAAACCGTTTAACCATTCCGGAACAGGAATAAAAGAAAATATTTGACCCATAAATAAAGCCGGGTCTTGTCCGTTAAAAATATTATATATTGCGTCACTCATACCAGGTAGTAGAAATTTGACTAAATTATTTTCATCAAATTCTACTTTAACTTAAATATTTAATTTAACTAACTTATTATACCAGACAATGTTTCTTTTTGTTCCGCTTCGCGGAACAGTCTAATTTTCACTACCCGGCATAATTTAAAATTATTGATTATAAATTTGTTCATACGCATTGGCCACTTTCACAAGAATATCTTCATTTTTATTGGCTGCGAGCAACTGTAAACCTACGGGCAAACCTTCAACTTCTCCGGCATTAAGTGATATTCCCGGGATCCCCGCAAGATTAGCAGATACAGTATACACGTCGGCAAGATACATGGCCAAAGGGTCATCGGT
>Ga0075927_114_pt1 | contig 10823 bp, 9 predicted proteins | sample RifGroA2_FD_67907 | JGI IMG/M metagenome (GOLD analysis project Ga0075927, IMG submission 67907) | Parcubacteria bacterium GW2011_GWA2_40_8 | reverse complement strand
TAAAGTCAGCCAATTTGATATTGTCTTCACAAGATACAGCCCACGGTTTTCTTGGTGTAAGTGTACCCGAAAAAACTTTTTCTGTCATCAGCTTATTGATAATATTTGTTATCATATTTGGTCTTGCTATATTTTTATCTAATCAGCCACTGACTTCTAAGCATCCGCGTTTTGATTCGAATAAAGGATATATGGTTTGTAGTAATGGAGAACGAGCTGCGACTCCAAAAAAGTCGACTGGAGGGTTAACGGTTCTAGACGCACCCAAGACAACAACCTATATTTGTGGAAGCGAATATTGGACGTATTGGACCGCCGGTCTTTCTAAAGAAAAACCAAAGTGGGATGGTCCATTTTCGCTTAGCGAACTTAATGAATAGGGATGAAAAAACCTTTCTCCTGTAAGAAACTGGTTCTAACGTCATTTACTAACCCGCTCAGCGAAAATCGTCTTATTATCTAAGGCGATTTAATTTTATGATAGAATGAATCTGTGATTAAATTTAGACTGATCAATAAAGTATACGAATACTATGGGATTTTTAAATAAATTTTTAGAAAGTAAAGAAGACTCTGCCAATAAAATGACGATTGCGCAGGTGCGCGATTCGCTAAACGGTTTATTTGCACCGGAAAGTAAAGAAATAAGAGATCTTTTCGGAAAGATTTTAGATGTTGCCGAACAATCTTTGCGCGGTGTTTTATTCATAGCGCCAGAAAAATTTGGTTTTAAGAAAACGTTAACTAAAGAGGAGGTTAATTTTTGGTTTCGTAAAGTATCATTAGCGCTGGTGGTTTACTCATATTGTTTCTTTTACGTAGACGAACAATCACCATCGGCACAGTCCTCGTTTAATGCGTTCTGGCAGAGAATGCTTGATTCGTACAATAAGATTTTTGGTGAGAATGCAAATATTGATGCCGTAAATCATTATGCGGCGGGCATGATCGAGGAAGGCGAGAAAGGATATTCAAAATCCGGGAATGAGGAGAAGGCGTTAAGATTGATGATGAAGGACTATGCAACTCTTGCCACCGAGCTTTTGGAGGGAGTTTGGCAGGAGAATATTAGCCAAAAAGCGTTAGATGATCTGCAAAATTATAAACCCGGACAGAATATGGGAGCTCTTGATCTTACAGCACAAAAGATCGCATTGTTGGGTTCCGGGATATGGGAAACCCATCTAGAAATTGTTAAACCTTTTCTTCCTAAATTGATGACCGATTATAAAATCTAAACAGTAAAATCAAAACCGTCCTAAAGATTTTGAATTAAGATGGGTCAGGAACATTCCTGTTTGTCGGCAGGCACTAGCCCGCTCAGTTGCAATTAGCACGTAATGTGCTATTTTATTTTTAGTTCTTAAACAATGCAAAGTAAGAAAAAGGTGGTTCCTATGCGTAATTTTCTCAAGATGATTTATTTTATCTTGCAATACAATGATCGTGCGGGGTTGTGCGAGAATTGTTACGGCTTCATTTTTATGTTAGCTGCTCATAAATGTCCCGAATGTGATACGCAAGACACGAACCTTTCCTTCGCCAGATGCGCAAAATGCGCGAAGAAAACAAAAAAGTGCTCTTACTGCAGTAAAAAACTCTCTTAAAATCTATACAGAACCCACCAAAAATTTTTAAGAAACGGCATAAAGCCGTTTTTCTTTACACAAAATCAGGCAACAGAAAACCTTTCTCCTGTAAGAAACTGGTTCTGGTTCGATAAACTCACCACAAGTAACGTCATTCATTAGCCCGTTCATTAAAAATGCCCACACGAAAGCCGGGCGAAATTTTAAATGCTCCAAGCTTGCCGAGGCCTTACTATTAAGATATAAAAGATATAGCACATTTCGTAAATACGGAGGTGGGCATGAAAATAAATGAACTCCTAGCTTCCGATTGGCGGAAGGTAGTAAATGACCTAAGCAACGCAAGCAAAAGTTTTGAATACGAGAAAAAACCTAAGAAAGATGGCTAAAGCCATCTTTTTATTTACTAAAAACGGGTATCGCAAAGCATTCTTTCAAATTCATAAAACAGGTTCTAACGCAAAGGAAAGAAAACCTTAATATTATCAAGCTATTAGTATATAATAGAAGTTAGTTTTTAAAGTTTAAATTTAAATATGGAAGATATAAAGCCCTCAACTAACATAACAGCTATTAAAGTGAATAAAATTTGGATATTTGGAGTAATTATTATTGCCATTCTTATATGGGCGGGATTTTTGTATAAGAAGACCGCGGATCGTGAGACCATACTTCCGGTAAAATCAGTTGATGTTGCCGATATAAGTACGTCTGCAAGCAGTCTTCCTGTGCCAATAATTGTTGACCGATCAAAAGATGAGAATAAGACGGTATCTGTAAACTTGCGCGCGACACAAGTTGTTTCTACGCTTGCTGATGGTACGACATACGAATATTGGACATATAATAATCAGGTACCCGGTCCTTTTATCCGTGTAATGGAGGGCGATATGGTTGAAATTTCACTTACACACGAACATGCGCATAATGGAGATCAGCACTCTTTAAATGAATCGGATGATTTGCTTACGGTAAGTGGATTTATGCCGACAGTTTCGGCTAACGGAAATGATGGTCATATGATGGGTGCCGAAGAAATGGAGCACATGGAAGCGGGGCACGGTGAACATTCAATAGATCTTCATGCGGTAATTGGTCCGGGCGGTGGCGCCGGATTAACGAGAGTTGCGCCAAATGAGACAAAAACCTTTCAGTTTAAGGCTACGCGTCCGGGAATATATGTATATCATTGCGCGAGTCCGCATATTCCTTCTCATATCGCAAATGGAATGTATGGTTTGATTTTAGTGGAACCCAAAGGAGGTCTTCCGGCGGTTAATAAAGAGTTTTATGTGGTGCAGGGAGAAGTTTATACGAATGGCAAAGTCGGGGAAAAAGGATATCAGGAATTAGATAAAGACAAACTTCTTTCCGAAAGACCGGAATATGTTGTTTTTAACGGTCGTGTTGGTGCGCTGACAGGAGAGGGCGCACTTCACGCAAATATCGGAGATAAAGTAAGGATTTTCTTCGGTGTATCGGGGCAGCTTGCATCAAATTTTCACATTATCGGAGAAATTTTTGATAAAGTTTATCCCGAAGGCGATATTGTATCTACGCCTCATGTAAATGTTCAGACAACACTGGTTCCGGGTGGGGGAGCAACAATGGTTGAATTTACAGCCGAAGTTCCAGGGAAGTATCTTTTAGTGGACCACGCGCTTACCCGAGCAATTGATCGCGGGGCATTGGGAGAATTTATTGTTGACGGTCCGAATGTTCCGGGGATCATAGAATCAATACAATAATCATTTTTATATAGTCTAATTGAGATTTATTAAATCCATAATTCCGCAACTAATTTTTAAGGACCTTTCTTCACGTTTGACCCTGAGATTTTTAGATTTGATAAGCTCACCGCAAACAGTTTGACAGCCCTATATACACATACATCGCATAAACGGTATAATAGATGAAGTTTCAATTAAAAAATAAAATATATAAAAATAACAAAACCCGAATTTATTATAGGTGCTTTATCGCTTGTCACAAGCATGAGCATCGCATTAAACGTATATTTGTTAGGCAAAATTTCATCTCTGGCCAGTTGGATACAAGCAATACAATAATACATAAAATATATAAAAAGGAGGCTTTAAAACTTGTTTTTTCACAATAAAACAGGTTTTTCCTTTACATTCCCGTTCTGTTTCCATAGTGGCTAAAATTATGAAGGACAAAGAAAGCTTCGGAAGAACATATTATTAAAAGCGGCCTGAAAGCCGTTTTTTATTTAACTTGAATTTATAATTTAGGCGTGTTATTAAAAGGGTATAAGATCTTTAAATAAAGGAATAGTAAACGCAAACAAAGGAGGATCGTTCATGTATGTTCCGCGCTATGGCCCATGTAGTGCTTGCGGCACAACTGTCCTAAGTCGGGAAGAACTTACAAGCACCAGAACTAATTTGTTTAGTTTTATAAACGAGTTAAGAATTCCAGAGTGGGATTTTGAAGTTTTACAATGTCGTGATTGTCTTAAGAAGTTAGGTTTGCCTGTTAAAGTTTATCATAGGCCGTATGAATTAGATGTAGCTCGTTTTTCAAATTCCGATGAACTTATTGTTTTGAAAGGTAGTAAATCCGGAGATTAAATAAAGCCGCATATAATTATGCGGTTTTTATATAGTATATTTGGAGTGTCTTTTTTAGTGAACAAAGAGCTGTTAGTATTGATATATGCTTATTGGGTCAATAATTTTAATTTTGCTTGTAGTTGCCTGTTATTTTCTGTTAATAAGATTTGCTAAGGGTGTTTTTGGCGAAAGTTCAGAGATTCTTGCCGCTTCTGTTCCGGTGGCATTTCTTTTGTTTTCGGCAATCACATCTGTTTTTTTGATAGTATTGCCTACGTTATGGGCTGGCTTAATTGGGTCTTTCATAATTATCGTTGCAGGATTTTTCTCTTTTTATACTTTAAATAAGAATAAGCAGAATTTGTGGGTTCGTGAGGATTCGGACAGGCATTATGGATTATTGAGATTTTGTATAACCGTTTTAATTTTTTTAACTCTTTTTCTTTTAATCTCACAAAGTTTGGTGCAGAAGCCCGACGGTTCTTTGTTGATCGGTAGGGGAGCGGCAGTCGATACGCCATATCATTTATCTCAAGTTACACGAATTGGGCTTACCGAGAAGTGGGATTTTGAAGAGCCGAATTTCAGCGGTGAATTTATAAAATACCCGTATTTTATAAATTTGCTTTCAGGATTTATTTTAAAATTAGGTAGCCCGCTTGTTTTTGCTTTTCATGCTCCAATAATGCTTTTGGTTGTTTCTTCTATATTTTTACTTGTATCTTTTTTCCGGTTTTTAGGATTATCAAAAAATATAATTATATTTGCCGTATTAGTTACGCTTTTTGGAGGAGGGTTGGGTTATATATCTTATTTGCAAGGAGTAATTGATTCGTTGCCGCTTAGACATAGCGCGCCTTATCCTATGCAAAATATTGCATATCCTGCGATGGTGCCGTTATTTTTTATGGTCCAAAGAACGTTTGTGCTGGGTTTTGTTTTGTTTATATTATCTATGCGTTCATTTTTGGAAGGACTAAAAAATAATAATTTAATTGCTTTCGTTTGGTCAGGTATAATAATCGGTCTTTTACCGCTTGCCCACACGCATAGCTTTATTGCGGCTTCACTCGTTGTGGGTGCTATGTTGACCTATCTATTAGTTCGGCAGGATAAGTTATTTTTTAATGCCGCGCGTGGGTTTATATTTTTTGCCGTGCCATTAGCCATACCTTCAATGGGCGCTTTACTGCTGTTGCCCAAGTATTTATTAGGCAATATTTTTTCTTTACGTTTGGGCTGGATGACAACGACACTTCCAAATAATGCCGGCTTGAATCTGCCTTCGGCGGACGCTGTTAAATTTTTGCCATGGTTACGCTATATGTGGACAAATTTTGGCCCGCTAATTTTAATGCCTTTTGCGATTTTGACGGTATTTAAAAAGCTTCCGCTAAAAAAAGAATTGGTGTTTTTGTCTTTGGGGGCGTTATCTTTATGGGCGGCTCCAAATATATTCCAATTTCAGATATGGGATTTTGATACCAATAAATTTTTTGCTTATGCCATACTTTTTTCTGTTGCGGCTTTGGGTGTGGCGATTGAATCTTTGAATAAAAATAAAAAGTTAGCGACAGGCGCTTTAATTGCCGCAATAATAGTTTCTTTGCCTTCGGGTCTGATATCATCTTTCAATATTCTTGAGCGGGGGGGAGAGGGCGGTTTTGTTATGTTTGATAAAGATCAAAGCAATATGGTTGCATGGATAAGAAGTAATACGGACGAAGATGATGTTTTTTTGTCTTCGGCGGCAATACTTGATCCCAACTCAATACAAAACCCCGTAGTTATAGCTGCCGGTCGCAAGGCTACTATGGGTTTTAGCACCTGGCTTTTTACCCACGGTATCGATTTTTCTGAACGAAGCGAAATTATTAAACTATTTTTTAATAATCCCGAAAATGCGAAAGCTGAACTTGAGCAGATTCCAGCCGATTACTTATTGGTGGACGATATTTTACGGAAGTATTATCCCGACTTAGAAAATAGGTTAGAGATAGGCGGGTGGAAATCCGTATTAAAGAACGACTCTTTTAACTTAATAAAATTAAAATAGGAAAAATAAACCCCATTCTTGCAGACGACTTCGTAGCATGTTAAAAATGGTAAGTATATTTGGGCGGTTAGCTCAGTTGGCTAGAGCGTTACATTGACATTGTAAAGGTCATAGGTTCGAGTCCTATACCGCCCACAAAATAAAATAATAATATAAATTTTTATATAGGACGAGAACCTTAGGATGGGGTCGGGAAGGAATGTTCCTTCCCGCTTGCCCCGACGTACGTCGGGGTGAATAGGAAAATATTAAAAACCGAGAGGTTTTTAAGGAGCCCGAGGCGACAGGTTCTAGTCCGCCAGTTGGCGGACGGAGTCCTATACCGCCCACAATGAGACCGATCAGGATAATTCGATCAAAAAAATTTAAAGTTATCGGGTTTATATTTATTACTGCAATAGTAATTGGCAGCGTTTTTTATTTGGGAATTTTAAATTTTACCGACCAAGAAGTTTTTAGCGGTAAAGTAATGCGCACAGAACTTTTCGAACAGGAAGAATTCGGACAAAGCATTCAGTATCAGCATCTTTATGTTCAACTGTCAGACGGACCGGATAAAGATAATTTAGTCGAGCTTGATGAGGTTGTTGAAAATGTTAACCGTGATTTTTGGTTAGAGACAGGCGATAAAATTTTAGTCAGTTCTTTTGAAGATGAAAATGGCGAAGCTATGTATGTTTTATCCGATGTAGACCGCCGTCCGGTTTTGTACGTGATGTGGGCCCTTTTTGTATTTTTGGTTGTTTGGGTGGGGCGGGGCAAAGGACTGCTTTCAGTTGTGGGTTTGATTTTAACTTTTTTTGTTATTTTTGCGTTTATAATACCAAAACTTATAGAAGGTTCAGACCCGGTGAAAGTAAGTATTGTTGGTGTCTTCTTCATGCTTCCTGCGGTTTTATATCTTTCGCACGGATTTAATAAGAAAAGCAATATTGCTGCTATTGGTACCGCAATAAGCGTTTTCCTGATCGTAGTACTTTATGAAGTATTTTCTGTTTTAGGAAATATTTCAGGCTTTTCATCTGAAGAAACTACGTATTTGCCGCAATTGTTGGGAACTAACGACCTACGGGGCGTTTTGCTTGCGGGAATCATTATAGGTGCCGTGGGAATGCTCGATGATATTACAGTAAATCAAGTTTCTGTTGTCGCAGAATTAAAAGAAGCTAATCCACAATACGGTTTCAAAAATCTTTGGTTGGGGGCGATGAGAGTAGGCAGAGACCACATTAACGCGATAATAAACACTCTTTTTCTGGCCTATACCGGCGCTTCATTCCCTTTATTAATATTGCTTTATGCAAATAATCAGCCAGGAGCTATTACTTTGAGCGGGGAGGGAGTAATGACTGAAATTATGCGTGCAATGTTGGGAAGTATGGGTGTTGTTGCGTCAGTTCCAATTACCACCTTTTTGGCAAGTTATATATTTTCGAGACCTCAAAAAGATAAAACCAAGTAAATTAACCATAAAAATCCTCCGTCCGCCAGCTGGCGGATGCGGAGTATTTTTATTTGAGATCTGAGAGTATGGGAGGTATATCGTGCCAAGATTTTACTCTGATAAAATCTTTGGGCGGATTATTATCCCAGTTGCCGAAGGGGTCAATAAGTATCCGTAACATTGAAGGGTTTAAATATTGCAAAACGCCCGTTTGATCATCGACAAATGCTAGCACGCTTTCCCGCTCGCATACTATATTTTTATCAGAATCTTCTTCGACAAAGAAGATCTTTTCTTTAGGAATGAATCCGGGCAAATGTTGTTTTAGCCAAGCTTGTGCTGAAGCGTGGCCGTCGGTTTTGCGCCTTGAAACCAGAATAAAATTCCATCCTAAACTTTGGATATCTTTTAAGGCTTCTTCAACGAAATCCATTTTTTTAGCCAGATGAGAAAGTTCCGCATATAATTTACGCTGGAATTCTTTATAGTGCGCTTCGGGTATTATGTCCTTTATGACCTCAGATGCCGTTTGGTGAGCGGGCAGGTCAAAACCAAATTCTTTCGCAAGACTTAATTTTATTTCCGTGTGATCGGCGAGCGTTCCATCAAGGTCCAAGCCAAGGACCAGATTATTTTTCATATCATTAAAGTAACATAGATCTTATAAAATAAAAACTCTGTTATTTAAATAACAGAGTTAATTTATATTTATATTGAAACGCTTTTCAAGAACTTTCAGAGTTTCATTCAAAATTTCAGATGCCGCTTCTTTTGGAGAGCGACCTGTCGTATCTACAAGCACCACCGGAGCGCCTTGAGCTTTCCAGTATTCATATGTTTTTTGGATTATTTCAACTAGCGGATATTTTATGGATTGATAGTCTTATCAAATTTATGAGGATGATGCCACATTTGGCGTGTGGCATTGTCTGCATCTGGCTTCGTAAAGACCAAGATCGCCAACCTGAATTCTGTCGCTTGTTCCGCCTAATTTTTGAGTATAGCGGGCATCTTTACCGCACTTGAAGCACACGGCATGAAGTTTAATAACTTCATCGGCCATTGCGAGTAATTGCGGCATGGAACCAAACGGTTCCATATTCGCAGTCATGTCCAAGCCGGCAACAATTATGCGAAGGTCATCGTGAGCGCGCTCGCTTAGCAATTCTTTAACGGCAGTTATTATCCAAGGCCCCAAGAATTGCGCTTCTTCTATGCCAAGAACATGAAAATATCTTTCTTTGAGCGCTTTTCGGAATTCTCTTAGGGTATTTACATTATTTGCCGGGAATTTGTTTATTACAGTTGATCTGCCTCGTATGATCTTGCGTGTAGTGATTTCCGTTTCAACGCTTCTTTTATCAAGAGCCGGTTTAATAACCAAAATCTGTTTTCGTGCATAAGTTGCATTTTCCAGTAACTGGATTAAGGTTGCGCTTTTGCCCGAGAACATGGGTCCCGTGATAACTTCAAGCCTTGCGGACATTACTAATACCTCTTTGTTTAAGTAAACGAACTTTATCAAAATTTTAGCAGAGAAATATATAAATGCAACACTTATTTATGCTTGTAAGATTTTATAAAGTTAGTTATAGTTTTTAAGAGATATTACATTGGATAACCCTCTCACTCATTCCCCGCCAGCTTCGACGCAGCTGCATTTGCAGCGAGTTGGGCAGGTCGGTCATCCGGCGATGACCTTGTGAGGTTTCGACTATTTTGTCTAGCCTTAATTTATGAAATTAGAGCTGGAACCATGCCAAAATAGTTTCAAAAACCGTTCAAAGGTTATCCGAACGCAAAACGCAGAAGGGAAGGGTTGACAAAATGCGTATCTTTGAGGCCGAGTTCTCCCGACTCCAGATTCATCAGATCTACAAAAGCCTCTTTTCCCATCATTTCTGCAAAAGCCGCAGCAGCGTCGTTGGAAGACTCCATGAGCAAAGGATACAGAAGGTCTTGCACGGAAAATACGTCTCCGATCCGAAGGTATCCAGCATCCTGTTCTTCCAGCACCGCTGACCTGCTTATTGTGATCCGCGTTGCAGGATCATAGTGTTTTGCAACAACCTGCGCCGTCATGAGTTTCGTGATAGACGCTATGGGCAATCGGCGAGAACCCCCTTGTTCAAAGAGGATCTTTGTTCCTCCGTCTTTTCGTATAAAGATCGAGAGCGCAGACTGCGCCTGGATTTCTGGGGATAGAACGTTCTGTTTGAGAATTGGCCGTTCTCTTAGAACCTGCTCTTCAAGTTTTTGCCGGATAACTTGGGCCTGCAGCAATTCAGGGCTCTCAGTCATTTCTTTCCAGAAGAAAGCTTCGGAAAGAGTTTCTGAGGATACGTTAAATCCGAGCCAAAAAGGAAGGCTGAGAAGGAACGCAGCGAGAAAGAAGGTTATATTCTGGGTCATTTCTTTGCCCTGAGCTTAGCCGAAGGGTTTTCTGCTTTAATGTGTAATTCTTTGAGCTGGGCGGAGTCTAGCTCGCTCGGAGAGCTCATCATAAGATCTCTTGAGTCTCCGGTCTTGGGGAACGCAACAACTTCTCTAATGGAAGGTTCATCTTGCAATATGGATATCAAGCGATCAAGCCCCCATGCAATTCCCCCGTGAGGAGGAGCTCCGTAGGAGAATGCTTCAAGCATATGCCCGAAGTTTTTGTGTATGCGTTCTGTTTCAAATCCCATGATCTCAAAGACTTTTTCCAATGCTTCGGGGCTGTGATTCCGGATGCTTCCTCCCCCTATTTCAGACCCGTTTAAGACAACGTCGTATTGCGTGGTAAGGATGCCTCCGATGTTCTTTTTGCCAAGCAAGTCTGCCATGTGTTCAGATCTTGGAGCAGAGAAAGGATTATGAGTAAAGGTCCAACCGTCCTTCTCGTCTTTCTCAAAGAATGGAAAATCAATAACCCAGCAAAAGGCAAGAAGATTCTTGTCCTCCTTGTCTTTTCTCAAGTCTGGCCTATCGGTTTTATACTTTGCCATGGATTCTTTATACGTAATCCTGGGAAACGGGATTTCCTGGATTTCTTTTTCAGGATAGAGTTTCTGTACTATATCCAGCAAGAGCTTTTCATTGAGCGCCATAACATCTTCTTGCCCTACGAAGCTCATTTCCAAGTCTAGCTGCGTGAACTCCGGCTGCCGGTCTGCCCT
>Ga0075927_109_pt1 | contig 10952 bp, 9 predicted proteins | sample RifGroA2_FD_67907 | JGI IMG/M metagenome (GOLD analysis project Ga0075927, IMG submission 67907) | Parcubacteria bacterium GW2011_GWA2_40_8 | reverse complement strand
CTCACCTCTATTGACCGGACACACTCAAAGAGCAAGTAACGACCTTATGGCGCCGCCAGCCCAAGGATACCAAATATTTTGGGATGGGAACTATACGATTTCACCCACGGGCAATGCAACTTCATACGGTGCTCTAATCGGATACAAGGTAAAACGCGGAGAACTAATTGGGTTTGCTGGCACTGTACCTGCACCAGATAATGTTGGTACTCACTCCTTTGCTGATTTCTACTTCGATGTACCGGATACATCAGTAAATCCGAACATTCAAAACGGAGACGTACATCTTCACCTTGTTCAACCTGGCTCATTCTTTTATTGGAAAAGTTATAGCCCCAATGCGGATTTCCCCAGCGGGGTGCTTGCTTATCCTTTCGAAACTGACGGCTATAAGCTTCCTGCCGAACAACGCGATGTGAATTATAAATACACTTCGAAAAAATAAAGAACGGCGCGCCAATTTTCAACCGGCACGAAATTCGACGGCGTCGAAAAAGCCCTCCTCCGTCTTTCGGCTTCGGATGAGCTTAAAAGTTTTTCAAAATTCAGCGTCCCCACTTCGCTAAAGCTACGCGGGGCAAGTCGGATTTCATTTCGTATATATTAAAATTAGCTGCACCAACGCAAACTTTTAAATACCGGAGTGCTTGGTGTGGTAATATGAAAATATGCGATTTACATTCAGGAAATCCAGCTTCAATAAATTAAGAACGCTTGAATCCATTGTTACCGTAGTTGGTTCAATTGAGGCGATTATGACGTTCCCCCAAATCATAAAGATCTGGCAATTGAGATCTGCTCTCGAGTTTTATCTGCCGACTTGGTTATTATATGCTTTTGGCTCTTCGCTCTGGCTGATATATGGGATACATATTAAAAATTATCCGCTCATTATCGTAAGTATACTTTGGCTACTGGCGTATTGTCCCATGGTACTCGGAATAATATTATTCGGATAAACAAGAAGCGGAATTCTATCCGACATATAAACATTTCAACTGGCCATCGAAGGGCAGTTTTTCTTTTTATGATATAATATCTACTAGGTTGCTTTGACAATTCAATTAAGGATACGGATGGGCATAAGTCATAGACGGTGCAAAGATAAGCCATTCAGAAGATTTTTTATCGCGCTTGTTATTTTTTTGTTTTGCGCCTCAAATTTAATCAAAGCAAAAGGAAACCTGACGTATATATATTCGGAAGCAATTTTTGACCAAACGCCAAAATTAGTTGTACACCGTGGCGCCTTACCCGGTTTTATTCCAAATACGCGTGAGGCTATTGTTCACACTCTTAATCTTATTCCCGGAGCGACCATAGAAATAGATGTTCGAGAAACAAGCGATGGAGTGCTGGTTCTTTTACATGATCCTTTATTAGACAGCGAAACTTCTGCTGAGGGTAACGTCACTGATAAAAAATGGGACGAGCTGCAACAACATTTCAGAAGAGATGCGAATGGTAAAATCACAAATGTTTCTATTACCCGCCTTTGGGAAATTATAGAACTTCTTGGCAAATATCCGAATGCCGAGCTTCAGATAGAATCAAAACCGAAAAGCTCTTCTGACTATGATACTTTAGCACTTATGGTTTTATCAGATCCCGATATTGCAAAACGCATCATTATTACCTCAGGCGATTTAAATATTCTTCAACTGATCCATGAAAAATATTCTGCCTTACGGTTGGGATGGGATCCGGGTAAATTGATAAAAGACAAACTTCATATAACTATGGTTAATGAAATTATTGCGCGCGCAAAAACAATTAATGCTGAAATTATATATCTGGATTACGGTCTTATCAGTGAGAACAGTGCTGCTATATTTGTTCAGGAATTCCATGACGCCGGTATTGCCGTTGATGTGTGGACGATAAACGACCCCTTCAAAATGTGTCAGTTTATAAGATCGGGAGCAGATAGAATTACAACAGACCGTGCGGATTTATTTTATGCTATTGCTTTGTTGTGTCCATAGTTAAAAAACAAAACCTCTTTTTATAAGAGGTTTTTATTATTGTAGAAAAGCGCACTGTTTTTTTGCTTTGACGTAGTGCGTAACAAGGTATATGACATAAGGTAAGTTCTTTAATAATAAGGTTGAGGTTTGAAAAATGCGACGACGGATATTTGCTGCGGCGACCATATTTTTCGGATTAGGATTTGTACTTTCTGCGGCGATCTTCACTTATAATCAGGAAAAATTTGCGATGTTGTATGATGGTGGAATTTTCATTGCGGGTAAGGGCGATCCGAACACGTTTGACGGCCAGCACGATAGACCGAGTTTGTATCAATGGGGCGCGTACTACATGAACGAACACAATGGCAGCGTTTGGTTTTATACCGATAGTCGCCCGGTGATTTCGGGCTATCTTTCGCCAAACGTGCTTTTAGAAAATGCCCGCTTGGCAGACAACAATGCGTTGCAAAACTGCGCTTACGAAATAGTAACTATCCATCTTTTTTCAAAAGATACTTTACAGTTATGGCGACAGCCTGTGTATACAGTCTTTCGCAATATTAACGATTTTCGATGGCGCGTTAAATGGACCGATCCCAACGGTACAATAATGATATTTTATACAAATATTCAACCAACATCGATGTGGACGCCGCGTGACCCGTCAGGAAAAGAAAACATTTTGATCAGAATGGTCGATGTTTATAAGCCCGCTGAGAAAAACGGCTATGAAATTTATTATATAGGCGGCCCATTAAACTCCTTTACTTTTGAGGAACACGAAAATGGCGCCTGGAAGCCGCTTAAATAAATAAAAACAAATGCTTTAAATTCTCTAATTAGCCGATATTATATCGGCTTTTTTATTTATTTTTAACAAGATTAGTATGCTATTTGACGTTCAAATATTTTTATTGACTTTTTATATAGAATAATTCATAATTATATTAAATAGTTTTTGTCCTTTCCATAAGTCACACTGCTTAGGAAGGAAATCGTAATGGAAACAAGCGCTCCGCGTTTAGAGTATTTAAAAGAGCGATTCTCTAAAGAACCGCTAGCCACCAAATGTGGCATGACGCTTGAAAAGCTTGAATCTGGATTTGCGTCTGTCACCTACATAGCCGACTCTGACGAATGCGTCACGAACGATAATAATCAAAACATTGTCCAAGGTGGAGTGCTCATCGGAATCCTCGCGGATTTTGCGGCAGTATACGCAGCAATGTCCTCGATTTCCGGAGGCCATACGCCTTTGATGTTCGGCAGTTTTTCTTTGCAACGCCCAACACTTGAAGGCGAAATTGTTAGCGCAGAAGCCCGTGTTTTCAATACAAGCAGACAAGTTATAAGCGTCTCTGTGCGCATTCTGGGCACTAACGGAAAACTTAAATGTGAGGGCGCTTATCACTTTTCTAATTCAAAACACGTTTAATTTAAAACCGCATGGCTCAAGCCAGCGGTTTTTTTAAATATCGCAAAAAAGTGTTCTTTTCTAATACTATTGGCATAGTATAATAAAGTATATGAACACTCCTAAAAGAAATATATTATTTCTGCTCATATTCCTGCTATTATTTGCGGGGAGCAGTATTTATCTTTTTAAAGATAAAATAAACCGGTTATTTTTTGAACCCAACGTGCCGTCTGCCGGCGGATCTGTATCGTTTGAAGAAGGCGCTAGCGTTAAAGACAATAAACCTATAGAGATTATCGCAGAAAACCTTAAAATTCCTTGGGAAATTGCTTTTTTGCCTGATAAAGACGTGTTGGTAACTGAAAGACCCGGAACTATTTTGCGCGTAGGCACAGATAGAAAGATCTATCACATTGAAGGCGTTGAAAGCAGCGGCGAAAGAGGCCTTATGGGTTTAGTTTTGCATCCTAACTTTGAACAAAATAAATTAATATATCTTTATTTTACTACCGATACAAACGGTACCTTACGTAATAAAATTGAGCGCTATCGCCTGGAAAAAGACAACCTCTACGACAAAACAGTTATAATCGATAATATACCCGGCTCAATTTACCACGATGGCGGCAGAATAGAATTCGGACCCGATGGAATGCTTTATATAACAACGGGCGATGCGGGCCAGCCTCATTTAGCCCAAAATAAAAATTCTCTTGCAGGAAAAATATTACGCATTGAAGATGACGGTTCAATCCCTGAAGACAATCCGTACAAAAATGCCGTGTGGACATATGGGCACCGTAATTCGCAAGGATTAGTATGGGATAATCAGGGACGCCTGTGGGCAACAGAACATGGCAGATCAGGAGCTCAATCGGGTCTGGATGAGCTAAATCTTATTGAAAAAGGTAAAAATTACGGTTGGCCTACGATACAAGGCGACGAAACAAGAACTGAAATGGAAACGCCTGTCATTAATTCCGGACCAAATTATACATGGGCGCCTGCGGATATAGAATTTATAAACGGTTCCTTATTTTTTAGCGGCTTACGCGGTGAAGCGTTATATGAAGCAAAAATTAACGATTTAGTGACTCCCGAAAGAATATCTTCGGCACCGGAAATAAAAATACATTTCCTTAAAGAATTTGGCAGACTGCGCGCAACGCGCCTGAGTCCTGATGGATACTTATATATAACAACCTCAAATACCGACGGCAGAGGCGAACCCAAAAGCGGAGACGATAAACTTATACGTATTGATCCCGAAATTTTTGCGAATAGATAATGAGTATAATAATATTTACGCGCTTACCTTTTTGCTCATTCTCGTCCCTCCAGCGTGGAACTCCGAGTTCGCCAGCTGGCGAATCAGCCATTTTGGTTCGATATACTATCGAACGCCATGCCAAAATAGCCTCAAAATCCGCTCAAAAGGAAGCGCGTAAATACTGATCTAGAAACGAAAAATCTCCTTTTTTTACGAGGAGATTTTTATATTTAAGCTGCGATAGGTAAATTTGATGGGGGTTCTTCTTTGTCTTCTTTTTTGTTATCTCTTTTATCTTTCCTCTCCTGTCTCTCTTCTCTTTGATCTCTTAACCTTTCAAGTGGATTATCTGACTCTTTCTGGTCATCAATACTAGATAGTGGTTGATATGGTTTATCGGGTGAGTCGTCCTCCAAGTCCGCATGAAGTCTTGCCAGACGCGAACTCTGGCCGGATGATCTTGTCGTACTCTCTGGAGCAAAAAATAAAGCTCTCAAATGCCTTTCCTGAATAGGGGTAAGCTTATCCCCTATTTTTTTATTTACTCGCATTATCGTATCTTTAAAATCCTTTTCATATACATAGCTCGTGTGCTTTCTTAAAGCCTGTATTTTTGAAAGCTCGCCGCGAAACTCATCAACCGTTTCCGATCTCAAACGTTCTCCCAATTTAACTCGCTTTGTAGTACTTACATCAAAAAGTTTTTCAATGCGCTTTGTTTTAATTTTTGTTTTATCGCGATTTCTTTGTGAGCCAAATTGACCCCGTTCACGTATTTCTCTTGTATCCATAATATATTAATTCAAAAATCAAAATGAAAAAATCAAAATTTTGGTAAACCGCTTCGCGGCTTTATTTTTGATATTTAATATGTCTTTTTGATCTTTAATTTTTAATATTTGATTTAATTTCCATAGCCTTCAAGCGCACGTGACTGCTTGTGCATACGAATGCGCTCCAAGGCCTTGGCTTCAATTTGACGAATACGCTCGCGAGTCACACCAAACTCCTTACCAACTTCTTCAAGTGTATGGGTAATACCATCCTCTAAACCAAAACGCATGGTTAATATTTTCTGTTCGCGTGGAGAAAGATCTTTTAATATCTCCTTAATTTCATCTCTCAATAGTTCTCTTGCGGCCATTTGTGAAGGAAGCAACTCTTTTTCATCTTCTATAAATTCACCTAAAGTTGAATCTTCCTCGCCTTCTCCAACGGGCGCTTCAAGTGAAACAGTATCCTGGGATATTTTCATAATATGGCGGACTTTTTCTACTTCCACCTGCATTTCTGCCGCAATTTCTTCAGCCAAAGGCTCTCTTCCTAAATCTTGAAGAAGTCTGCGCTTAACTTGAGTAAATTTTGAAATTGTTTCAACCATGTGTACCGGAATACGAATTGTGCGTGCCTGATCAGCCAAGGCGCGCGTGATTGCCTGACGTATCCACCAAGTTGCGTATGTTGAAAACTTATATCCGCGACGATAATCAAATTTTTCTACCGCACGGAATAAACCTATATTTCCTTCCTGAACCAGATCCAAAAGCGTTAAGTTGGGACTCCTTCCCACATACTTCTTCGCGATCGAAACAACCAAACGCAAATTTGCCACAGCTAATTTGTGCCAGGCTTCTCTGTCCCCCTTTTCTATGCGACGAGCTAATTCTTTTTCCTCATCCGCCGTTAAAAATCTCTCACGTCCTATTTCCCGAAGATAAAGCTGAACCGAATCAAAATTTTGGGCTGTGGGAATTGCTAATTTTTTCTTTCGTCTGGTTCTTTTACCCTTAACTCCGGGCTCGGCGGCCACCTCTTCTTCACCTTCAACACGAAGATAGCTCTGGGGTTCTGTAACCTCAATATTTGCATGTGAGAGCTCATCATAAATACGTTCAAGCCCGGCTACATCCCTTTCTATATTCGGGACCAAATATTGAATTTCGCCGTAAGTTATAAAACCGCGCTGTCTTCCGCGGCGCAAAAGTTCTGCAACGATATCGTTACTGACTATGATCTTTTTTGAAGACACCGGTTTGACTGCATGCTTTTTTGCCGAAGTTTTCCTGGTTTTGGACCCTCTTTTGATCTTTTTCTTGGTTTTCGCTTTTTTTATTCTTTTACGTTTTGCCATTGAAAATTTATTATTTAATATTAACTTTAACTAAACCCATTACATGATTTAATTCTTCAGAAATATTTTTAAAGTCATTCTCAATTTGAGATAAACGAGCCGAATCTCCTGCTCGTTCAGCAAAAGCCAATTCCGTTGAGAGGGCATCCAATCTCTCATGCAATCCGAGCAAACGGATCTCACGAAGACATTTTTCAGCTTCCTCTTCCAATATAAGAGTTTCGAGATCAAGCAAGGAAGATTTTATGGCCAGAGCGTCAAATACTGCTGCGTGTTCCTGGGCAAGCTCGCTGCGCATAGCGACCGTTATATCGTTTATTTCTTCTTTGAGCAAACTATTTACAAGCAACAACACAATACTACGCGAAATAGAATTTACAAAATAATTATGTATCTCGTTCTGTAAAGCCTCATCCAAGGGCCATCTTCTGTCTTCGGCAGCTGCACGTAGCAACAAAGTCAATAAATATTCTTCAAGCTGCAACCTGCGTGAAGAAATTTGCTGCTCTTGCGTTTGAACTTTACTGACATCTTTAACCTTCGGTTGTTGAATTTTTGTGGCTGGGGTAATTTTACGCATCTCTTCCCACACCACTTCTTCTTTAATATTTAATCGCTGTGCTAACTCCTGAATCCAATGCGCTTGTTCGATATTATTTGCAACACGAACAATTAAAGGCAAAATGTATGAAGAAATTTTTCTCTTGCCTTCAGGAGAATCAACATCATTAGCAGAACAGGCCCGGTCTATAAAATAGCCTATTATCGGCTGTGTATTATTTTTTACTAAATCTAACCACAGCTCGGGGGCTTCTTTAACCAAATCAGCAGGATCCTTGCCTCCTACTATAGGCGCGACGCGGACCATTAAATCTTCTTCCAAAGCAAGATCAATCCCTCTTTTAGCTGCAGCTTCCCCAGCTTTATCTGAATCAAAAGCCACAATAAGTGTATCGGTATACCGTTTTATTGTCTTTAAGTGATGCGCAGTTAAAGCTGTCCCGGATGTTGCAACGGCATTTAAAACCCCTGCTTGATGTGACATTATAAGGTCCATTTGTCCTTCAACCAAAACTGCGGCATTTTCATTTCTTATTGCGGTGCGCGCAAAATTAAGTCCGTATAATATCTTGCCCTTATCGAATACTGAAGTCTCCGGGGTATTTAAATATTTGGGTTCCTGTTCCGAATGCTCTGTACCAAAAATCCTTCCTGTAAAACCAAGGATCCTGCCGTGGGTATCGAAAATCGGAAAAATTATTCTGCCGCGAAAACGATCATAAATAACATTTGCACCATTTTCTGTTTGCCGCTGTATAGCCAAACCCGCTTTTACTATTTCTTCATAACTAAATCCTTTGTTAAAAAGAAAACGAAGTATAGCGTCGCGATTTTGCGGAATAAAACCTAACCTAAACTTTTTTATTGTTTCTTCAGTTAAACCCCGGTCAGCTAAATATTTTCTGGCTTCATCGCCTTGCGTACTACGTTCAAGCTGAGTTTCAAAAAATTGAGTCGCCAATTCATTAGCTTCTTCTATACGACCACGATCACTCTTAAAATTATCGTCCTGACGTCTGAGTTCAACACCGGCTCGTTGCGCCAAAATACGCAACGCATCAACAAACTCCAGGCCGTCCATTTCCATAATAAAAGCAAACATGTCTCCACCTTTGCCGCACCCGAAACAGTGCCAAGTTTGGCGCTCGGGAGAAACGAAAAAAGACGGCGTCTTCTCACCGTGAAAAGGACATAAACCCTTAAAATTTATCCCGGCTTTTTGTAAACGAAGATAGCCGCCTATTATATCAACTATATCAAGGCGGCTCTTAATTTCTTCGACTGGTGAGGACACAATAAAAAAGCAAAATTCAAAACGCAAAAATCAAAATAATCGTAGTTCGCCTCCATGGTGAATGGAGGCGAATTCCTAAATTTTGATATTTGATATTTGATATTTGATATTTCCAGTGTAACCCTTTTCCTCTAAAATGCCAAGATTTAACCGATATACTTAATAATACGGCTCAAATCAAGGTTATCCCCATCCCTTACCAGCCCAATACGTAAGCAAACATAAGCGGAGCAACGATGGTAGCGTCTGACTCAATAACGAAACGGGGGGTATCTACGCTTAATTTCCCCCACGTGATCTTCTCATTTGGAACAGCGCCGCTATAAGAACCATAAGAAGTTGTGCTATCTGATATCTGGCAGAAATAGCCCCAAAGTTTTACATCTTCTTTAAGGTCCTGCTGTAGAAGCGGCACAACACAAATCGGAAAGTCGCCGGCTATTCCCCCGCCAATCTGATAAAAACCAATCGAGCTATCTTTTGCGTTCTCACGATACCAATCAATAAGCGCGGACATCTGCTCTAAACCGGATTTCATTACCTTAATATCTTTAATGCCTTTATCAAAATTGGGGCCGCCTCGTCCGCGGGTTAAAGCAACAAAAACATTTCCAAGAGTTGAATCTTCCCAGCCAGGAGTCCAGATCGGGATATTCTTCTCACATGCCGCAAGCACCCAGGAGTCTTTGGGATCGATCTGATGGAATTCTTTAAACAAACCTTCACGAATAGCCTGATAAAAAAATTCATATGGTAAATATCTTTCACCTTTTTTATCAGCACGCTGCCACACTTTTATCATTTGATTTTCGATCCGTCGCATCGCTTCTTCTTCCGGAATACAAGTATCGGTAACGCGATTAAGTTTATTGTTTAAAAGTTCTACTTCTTGCTCAGGAGATAAGTGTCGATAATGCGGCACTCGTTTGTAATGATCGTGAGCAACAAGATTAAAAATATCTTCTTCAATATTGGCGCCTGTGGTTGATATTCCATGGATTTTATCTTGTCTGATCATTTCTGCCAGAGAAAGGCCTAATTCCCCCGTACTCATAGCGCCCGCCATTGCCAAAAACATTTTTCCGCCGTCCTCAAGATGTTTTACGTAAGCCTCAGACGCATCAACAACAACCGCGGCTTTAAAATGACGATAGTGTTTTTTGATAAAATCTTTAATTGGAGAGTTCATAATTCGATAATTCAAAAATCAAAATGCAAAAATCAAAATTCTGGTGTTTCGCTTCGCGAAATTTTTATTTGATCTTTAGTGTGTCGTTTTGATCTTTGATTTTTAATATTTACATTAATTGCTGTCTAAGCAAAAAATGTTTTATAAACTAATTATACGCTTCCTTAAAAATTTGTACATAAATTTTTGTGTGGATAACATAAAAATTTATTTAAATATTTCTTTACCTTGTAAACACGTTTAATGTTTTATTTTGCAAAAATTTTATTTCTCCAAAGCACACCAATCAGAATTATATCTACTATTACTAAATATATCGGAAATGCCAATTCCGCAAAACTCCACATTTTTAGAGCAGAAAAACTGGTTAAAGCAACAAACAAACCGGTTACATACGCTATAGAGGACTCGGTTTCGGGATATTTCCATGATTTTATTACTGTTGGCAAAGCAGCAAAACCATCACTTGCAATAGCAAAAAATATCGCTACATCAGGTTCATTTGTAATTCCCCAAAAGAGCAAAGCTGCTCCTGATAATAAGCCGCACAAATAATCAAACCTGCCTAATTTCCAATAAGAATTGCTCTTTACAAAGGAAGCCAAGAAAATCAACAAAGGACAAAAGCCTACCATAAAAACAGGTATTGCCGCCAAACCAACTCCCTTTGCTAATTCCGCCACAAACGCAATTAACGGGGCAATAGACCACATCAGCCAAGTAACTCTATTTGGTCTGGTCTTGAGACGAAAAATGTCTCTGATATAAAATAGCGCTCCCAAAAGAGCTACTATAACGCCCACAAAAACTAAATATTGCGACATGATTATTTAATTATTAGTGGCGGAGAGGGCGAGATTCTCCGCCGGAGGCGGATCCGCCTTTTATAAGTCGCCTGCGACTATAAAATAATGTGGCGGAGAACTCTCGTCCAGCCCTAATTTTAAAAATTAGGGCTGGGCAGTTGCTCTCTCCCGCATAAAAACTATCTTATACATCCAAAGCGGAGAGGGCGAGATTCGAACTCGCGAACCCTTACGGGTTAGTTGCTCTCCAAGCAACCGCACTAGACCACTATGCGACCTCTCCGCTTTGGATATAAATTTGTATATGCGGGATT
>Ga0075927_116_pt2 | contig 13376 bp, 14 predicted proteins | sample RifGroA2_FD_67907 | JGI IMG/M metagenome (GOLD analysis project Ga0075927, IMG submission 67907) | Parcubacteria bacterium GW2011_GWA2_40_8 | reverse complement strand
GAAAATATAACGATGGCTTTTAATAAACCTACTTAAGACCCGCAACCTCACCCTCCCCCAGTACCCCACCCACCCGTTTACTTATTGGCAACGGGAAGCTTTATATTAAAGGCGAAAGGTATTAATTTAACGTCTGAATCATCACCTGCATGTCTATTTGTGTTCAAGCCATGCCGATAGATAATGACATATTTGTTTATTACAACCTTTCAAGTTTAAAATGCGCTTGCCTTTTAATCAAGCGGGTGGTTTTATAGAATAATCAAACGCTTTAAGTATATATAAATTTCTGCGTTCATGCTTAACGAACATAATCCACAAAAACAACCCATTCTTTACGATCATAGGTTCTCACAAAAAGGTGTAACCGATTTTTGGGGCAGAAAACATTTTCATTATGGGAAAATTATTTCTCTTCTAAATCCTCAACCGAAAGAAAAAATATTGGATATTGGCTGTAACCGCGGTGAATTGGTCGCGGAACTAAGAGAACTTTGTCCGGAAACGGACATAACAGGATGTGATATTAATGCTGACGCCATAGCAACAGCTTCGGTTTCTGGCCTTGCCGTTATGCAGGCAGATAATCTGAAATACCCGGAAAATACTTTTGATAAAATAGTTTCTTCTCATACGCTTGAACACGTACCTGATTTCAGTGGCGCTTTGGAAGAAATGAAGCGGGCAATACTGGCACGTAAATTTCATCTGCATAGACTGACTCCGAATCGAATAAAAAAATCAACATCAATGCGGGTTATCAAAAGCGGATTATTCTACGGACCCTACCCAACCCATTACACCGTATTACAAAAATGAACCGTCCTTATGGATAGTTTTTCAATATTTGATTTTTTTGTTCGATACCAATAAGATAGTTGAGGATATATAAATCCGGGCCCGTAGTATACCGGCAACACGCCTCCATGGCATGGAGGAGTAAGGGGTTCGATTCCCCTCGGGTCCACAAAAAGAAAACCATCCTGTTTAGGATGGTATATTTTTTAAACTAATAAAAGCCACTGAGCCGCCAGGCGAGCAAAATTAAACACCGGCGCCAAAACACCGAACATCATTAACATAATAATGATAAAAAATCCGGTAAAACCACCTATTTTCATTTCAATTTGATGTTGCTGCAAATTAGATAAATTAAAAATCGCGTACAGAACTTTGGAGCCGTCCAAAGGCGGAATAGGTATCAGGTTAAAGATACCGAGGAATATATTCAACAGCACCACCGGCACCATGAGTTGCGCGAGCTCGGCTTGGCCAAAAGATAAAAATATCTTGGCAACCAAAGCGGCAACCAGCCCAGGCAATTATGAAGCCGCCCAATAAAAGTCCTATAAGCGGCATAAAAATTGACCCTAACAGATCAATATGCGGAAGAGGGTTCAGCGTTAAACGACCTGCTCTTTTTGCGGTATCGTCACCAAAAAATAAGGCCGCGACCCCGTGCGCGATCTCATGCAAGATAATAGAAAGTATCAAGATAGCTAATACAATGAAGATGCCCGCGATTGAATTCATTTCTGGCTCTCCTTTATATTTCAAAGTTCTGCATAAAACTTTATATCATAAACCATTCTGGCGCAAGCAAGCTAATTAAAAATAAAGGCCCTGGATCAGGCCTTTTTTATATTTTTGTATTCTTTTGCTTTTCTAAAAGAATAAATGGTAACCATAATAGAAATAACAGCCAGTATCAGTAAAACGGGATAGCTTGTTGCTGCATATACAAACGTAAGTATGTATCCGGCAATAAAGGCAACAGCAAATCCGGCCCAACCTGATCCAAAAAGCTTGAACGCGAAAGATCTGCCTTCTTTAAAATTACTTCCAAATAGAAAAGCAAGACCGATTAAACCGAAGCCAAACGCTGATACGCTGATTGCAAGAATAAGATTTACGATCGTTACAGCAATCAATAGAAAATTATCCATTGATCCTCCTTCAAAAGAACGGTTGCACTAACAATAACGTTCTAAGTTTTATTTGTCAAAAAAAGACAAAAAATAAAACCGTCCTTTAAAGAACGGTTTTTATATTTAAAATTAGAGCCCATAGCGCTTTGCTTGCGAATAATTCATCCACCCGATAAAACCCCACAAGCCGATCATAAGAAGAGGAAATAAATCAAATGTGTTGGTGTATAAGACAGCTACTGCTGTTGAAGCGGCGATGGCAAATGCCACATATGCGCTCCAAAGCAAAACCTTTGGCTTATTTTGCGGCGCTCCAAAAAGACTGAGGATCAAGAGAATAATATATACCAAAAAACCGTACTTCAATACAAGAGAGGCAAAGCCTAAAACAAGATTGATCAACAAATCAAGTGGATTCACTATTGCTCCTTCTCAAGGAACTACAACTAAAACTACCCAATATTATATCGCGCACGTCTCTGTGTCAAACCCCGTTAGAGACAGGAAGCGCTTACCTAAGCGCTTCCGTAAATCATGCGCGAATCTCGCATGCTATAATTTATCCTTTTGTTTTACGGTATGTAAATAATAAGTGAGGGTGGGTTTGTCTCTAACAGGGTCAAATCATATAATTCTCGCCTCACCCTTTTGGGCTAAGGTTCCTCTAGGTTTTCGGAACTTAAGCGGGACTCCTGAAAATGCAAATCCCGCTTTTGGGAGGATGGCATTTTCTAGTCGGTGCCCTCACGAGGAATTGAACCCCAATCTTTCCCTTAGGACGGGACTGCTCTATCCGTTGAGCTATGAGGGCATTATGCTTTTACTTTAATATATCCGTCAGCAATAATTCTTTCAATATAATCTTTTCTCTTAAGATTTTTTATTTTCTTTTCAATCTTCCTGGCTTGAGATAAAAAATTATATTCCTGAAGAAAAACTAGATTTTGAATATTTTTATTCCTTGTTGTCCTTGTGGTGCCGCTTTTGTGTTGTCTTAAGCGCCTATCTATATCGCTTGTACTGCCAACATAATAAACCCCTAAATCACTTTTTAAAATGTAGATAAATCCTTTCATAAAGTATCCGCTCCGACGCCCGCAATAGCGGGGTCGGAGCCCCGAAGCCGACGTTTCAGTCGGCTCTCCGACTAACACGTCGGAGCCTATGCGTCGGGGTTGAGCTATGAGGGCATAGGGATATGTTAAAATAAACTTATGACATCCGCAATTACAAAAGCTATTGAACGAGTGGCGCCCGCCGTTGTATCAATCGCTTCGGCTCCACACAAAGTACCTGAAGATCAATATGTTGTGAGCGGAGAAAAACACAATGAGAGTGTGGTTGAGGCCTCAGGCGGTTCTGGTTTTATTGTTTCAGAAGACGGAATTATTCTCACCAACCAGCATGTTATTTCAGATGAGGAACAATTCTTTGTTACGCTTACTGATGAACGTAAGTTCGCGGCCAGCATCCTGGCTAAAGACCCCCCGGGCGACCTTGCCATAATAAAAATAGAAGCTAAAAATTTACCCATAGCGCCTTTGGGTACTGCAAAACATCTTAAACTTGGAGAAACGGTTATTGCTATTGGAAATGCTTACGGACAATTTACTAACACTGCTTCAGCCGGTATTGTATCGGGTCTTTCTAGGTCACTAATGGCTCAAATTGATGAACAACATACAGAAGAATTATTTGGGCTCGTACAAACGGATGCTGCTATAAACCCCGGAAATTCAGGAGGACCGCTTATTGATCTGAAGGGCGAAGTTGTGGGTATAAATGTAGCCATGATAGTAGGAGCACAAAGTCTTTCCTTTGCCGTTCCGATTGATATTGCGATACGTGATCTTGAAGAACTCAAAAAATTCGGCTATATACGCAAACCATATATCGGAATAAAATATCTTCCTATAACAGATAATATTCAGCAAGAACTTGGACTTGAAACAAATTCCGGAGCATTAATATCAAGCCAAGGGCATAAAGAAAGAGCTGTTGAGCCGGGCAGTCCCGCAGAAAAAGCCGGTCTGCAAAAAGGAGATATTATAATCGCGGTAAATGGCAAGGACGTTAACCAGCATGAACCATTCGGAGCGTATTTAACCAAAGCCGAGGTTGGAACCGTTTTGGTTTTAACAATATTACGCAATAAACACAAAAAAGACATTACGGTAAAATTAGAAGAGTGGAGATCAAAATGACAACGCGTTCTTATACCGGAAAGGGAGACGCCGGAGAAACAAGCACGTGGGGCGGCAACAGGATTTCCAAAGACGACCCCCGCATTACTGCCGTTGGCGAAGTAGATGAAGCAAATACGACGATTGGCGTTGCGGCTTCTTTTACCGAAGAAAAAAATATCCTGGAAATATGCGATTATCTGCAAAATATATTATTTACTGTTGGCGCTGAAATTTCCGCCTATTCTGCTAATAAAAAACCTCTTCACCGAATAGAAGAAAAGCATATTAAAAAATAGAACTATTCATTGCAGAACTCGATAGTGAATTACCTCAACCGCATGCGTTTATACTACCCAACGGCTATTCGGCAGTGGCAAATCTTCATTTAACAAGAAGCGCGTGATCAGAAGAGCTGAACGCGCAGTTATAAACGCTAAAATTAGTGCTAATCCCCCTGCTTATAAAATTACTTAACCGTTGCTCCTCTTTATTGTTCTCTGTGTCTAGATGGCTTAACCAAAAAGAAGGCGGAAAAGAAAAAACCCTTCTTACTAAATAATCCAAAAACAAAAACTCCGTCCTGAAAGAACGGAATTTTTTCTTACTCAAAAAAATAAAAAAAAATAAATTTAATTTCCAGCTAACGCGGCCTCAATTGCTTGCTTAAATTGATCGTATGGTTGAGCGCCTGATATCAATCTGCCATTTACAAATGTGGCTGGCGTGCCGTTAACACCCACTGCTTGTCCAGCTTTTACGTCGGCTTCAACTTCAGAAGCATGAGTGTCTGCATCTATGCAAGAATTAAATTGACTGGTATTTAACCCAAGAGTTACAGCAAACTTCTTAAGATTGTCTTTTGAGAAAGCTCCTTGATTTTCTCCGTTTTGATTATTGAATAAATAATCATGATATTGCCAAAATTTTCCTTGATCATTTGCGCATCGCGCGGCATTTGCGGCCCATTTGGATTCGTCACCCAAAAAAGCAAAGTCGCGATAAGCAAACTTAACTTTTCCGGTATTTACATAATCCTTAATAATTTGGTCTTCAACTTCTGAATAAAACTTTCCGCAGAAAGGACATTGAAAATCTGCCCATTCAACTACTTCTACGGGCGCGTTAGCATTCCCTAAGAACGGCAGATCTCCAACAGTCACATCAGCCACCACAGGAGCTTCTTCACCTACTTGACCCGGATCAACTTGACCAACAGACGGACTTGGATTACCTGGATTATTTACATCATAACCACGTAATCTGAAATTAAGCGGGCTATCGGTATATAAAATAGCACCCGCTATTATCGCGGCACCTATTATGACAGATGCGGGAGTAGAAATACTAAGGCGTATCTCAGGCATCTTGAACTTGATTTCTTCTTTTATTTCCATATGTTTTTTTTATTTTAATTATAATTTGAATTGACTCACTAGATTTTATCAATAGAGATATAATGTGTCAAATATGTATGCTTGTGCACAGATATTTCAAAAATTACCGTTCTTATTCGCAACTAAACGGTAATACAGCGTTTTAACTGTTTCTGTAGAAACAAAATACATAAATACCAATATTGCCACTATTATCATATGCTCTGGCTCAGGCGCTTTAAAAGAAAAGGTTTTTTGTCCAAAATCTGTAAATGGTAGCCATACTGCGAGCGAAGCAACTACAGCAGTAATAATAATTATAGAGCGTGCGGGCCAAGATTTTACTTTTAGGACAAAAGATGAAGTGCGTATAGAAAACAATAATACGAGCTCTGTCAACACGCTGCCCATAAACCACATTGTCTGCAATACGGATTCGCCTTGATTCACAAAAAATCCGAAAAACGCAAAATCAAATCCCGTGCTTACCAAACCCAAGATAATAGCCACCAAGGCAATTTCTTTTATATTATAACCTCTTGGTTTTTTTAAATCATTTTCATCAACAGAATCCATGGCAATGCTTACCATAGGAAGATCGGTCAAAAGATTTAAAAGTAAAATTTGCATGGGTAGCATAGGCAAATAACTTACAAGAAGAGAGGCGAAAGCTAACGCGTAAAAATTTCCAAAATTAGATGTTAGCGTGGCTTTAATATATTTAATCGTATTTGCAAATATTTTTCGGCCTTCACGTATGCCATCTACTATTACCTCTAGACTCTTGTTCAGCAATATAATATCTGAAGCCTCTCGAGCAATATCTGAAGCGCCATCTACAGCCAAAGCAACGTGTGCAAGTTTTAACGCCGGCGCATCATTGAATCCTTCACCCAAAAAACCGACAATATATTTTCTTTTCAACAACCCGATAATATGCTGTTTATCCAAAGGCATTGTTCTGGCAAAAACATCATAATCTTCTACGGCTTTTACCTGTTCTTCTTCGGACAAACGCATCAATTCTTCTCCGGTTAAAACAAATTGAGGGTTTTCTATTAGTCCGGCTCCGTATCCTACCCACCCGGCAACCTCTTTGCTGTCACCCGTTATAATTTTAACTCTCACGCCGAGTTTTTCCGCATCCAAAAGCGCCTGCCGGGCGGTATCTTTAAGGGGGTCAAAAAAAGATACCAAGCCTATAATATCGGCTTGCTGTTCATAAGAAACAAGATTTTTAGGATCATAACCGTCAGCAAATATCTTTTTTGCTACAGCCAAAACTCTTCTGCCTTTTTCGCCCTGTTCTTTTACCCACAGCAACATCTTTTCTCTATGCGGATCTTTTGAACCATCCAGAATTTTTTCTGGCGCACCTCTTATTATAAGAACGTGAAACGATCCATCTTGTATCAAAACGCTTTCGCGCTTACGCACAGGATCAAACGGTACGTCATTTATCTTAATTTTAGTATTAAATTTTGCCTCAAAATCGTCTGAATTCTTCTCTTCCAAAGCTCTATCAAATATGTTTTTCGACTCGCTTCCGGATTTATCTCTATATGTAGCTGAGCCGACCAAACTCCAAAAAATAACTTCTTCGTATTCCCCATATACTTCCGCAACCTCCATTTTATTTTCAGTTATGGTTCCTGTTTTATCTGTACATAAAATCTCAATACTACCCAAATCCTCAATAGCCGAAAGCCTGCGCGGAACAACATTATTGCGCGCAAGTCGCAATGCGCCCTGCGACATAGTAAGCGTGGTCACCAAAGGAAGAGCTTCGGGAATAATGCCTATAGTCAAAGCAATTGCAAAAACCAGTAACGTGCTGATATTTACTTCTCCATTATGAATAAAAATATTAGCCAGCAACATCAACCCTATAGTAATAAGCGTTAGCTTTAAAATAAAAGAACTAAACCGGTTAATGCCTACTTCAAAACCGCTTTGATCGTGTACTTCTTCAATCTGTGTGACAATTTGCCCCACGGCGGTATTTTTACCGGTTGCAAAAACAAGCAACTCTCCGTCCCCGCTCTCCATGGTTGTACGAAAAAAACCAATATTTTTTGCCTTAAAAAAATCTGCAGGCTCAACATCCAACGGATGACTTATCTTTTCAACAGGAACCGTTTCTCCGGTCAATGACGATTCGTCTACGGTAATATTTTCGGAATTTAAAAAATATCCATCCGCGGGTATCATGTCGCCGGCACGCAAACACACGATATCTCCTTCGACTATTTCTTCAGCATTAATTATTATTATCTGTCCATTTCGCTTAACGCGCGTTTTCCATTGTATAAATTTTTGAAGAAGTTTTATTGAAGTTTCGGCCTTATATTCCTGAAAAAAACCTATGCAGGCGTTTATGATAAGAAAAAGTGTTATAAAAAGCGCATCGGTACGCTCCCCAAGAAAAAAAGAAATGCCTGCGGCCACAAGCAATAAATACACAAAAACCGAATGGAATTGACGCAAAAGTATGACTAACCACGAAATCTTTTGGAATTTTATAGCGTCATTTTTTTGTAACTTAAATCTGCGCTCGGCTTCTTCTTTCAATAAACCGTCCGGCTGAGATTTGACCAAACCAAAAAGTTCTTCAGATTTTTTTACTGACGCTTCCTTAAAATCCACAAAACCAGCGTTTAGCGTAAAGCGTTAAGCGTTTAGTCTCGTTACATACCCTAAACGCTACACGCTAACCGCTATACGCTATTAGTATGTTGATGATTCTGCTCTTCCGGCGAATCTTGTCCGCATTCTGTACAGTGAATCCTTTTTTCAAAAGGCTGTCCGTATTTGGGACAGTCAGGATCTCCGCAAACGGTTTTGCCGGCATTGTATTCTTCTTCTGTTACAGAGCCGCCGCAACCACCCGTACAAATATATTTAATTTCTGATGTATTTTCCATACCAAGTAGTAGAAATTCGACTATTGGTTTACGAATTTCTGATTAATTATTATGTAAAATTGATCTATTACTACCAAATAGTGCTGTTCCTTGTTGTTCGCTTTGCGAACGGTCGAATTTTCACTACCTAGCATATATTCCAAATAATACCATAACAAAAACCCCGACGTAACATCGGGGTCATTTTTTATTACCGGCCAAACGCTGAGCTCTGCGTTCATCTGCCTCAAGATACCTTTTATGTTCGGCTTGGGTTACGGGAGTAAGGGGCGGTACAGAAACCGGTCTGCCGCTTTCGTCTACGGCAACAAAAGTAAAATATGCCGAAACGATATGGCGCAATTTTCTTGTTTTTGGTGCGTGTGCGCTAACTTTAATACCTATTTCAACCGAACTATTCCATGCACGATTTACGGCACCTTCAAAAATTAAAAAATCATCTCTATATGCCGGAGCAATGAATTTCAACTGGTCCACCAGAAGCGTAGCGCAAACCTTTTCGGTATGCTTTTCGGCTATAGTTGCGGCTATCTCATCAAGCAAATACATCATACGGCCGCCATATAACGTGCCTTTTATATTAAGATCACTGCGCATTACTTGATAAGTTTTACGCAAGGCGCTCGCGCTAGGCGGTTTTCCGGGCGTTTTACTGTACACAAAAACTCCTTTGCTTAGCATTTCTCCTGATAAGGAATGAAACGTTTTATTTAGCTCCCTGTTTTAAAGGTACCTGGCGTCTTTTACGTTTGTTTTTTGTCTACCACAAAAAAATCAAAAACAAAATAGGAAAGATAAGATTAAGCCGCTATCGGTATATAGAATCTGAAACTTGAACCTTGATCCGGTTTAGAATAAACAGCTACGTGCCCCCCGTGTAATTCGATAATACTTCGGACGAGGTATAAACCCAGACCCGCGCCGTCAGCAACTTTATGAACAGCATTTTGCGCACGGAAAAATTTTGTAAATATTTTAGGCAGATCTTCAGGAATGATACCGATACCCTTATCAGCTATCTCAACCCATACATAATTTTTGTCTTCTTTGTTCTCTATTCCCATTTTAACAGTCACCTGACCGCTCTCGGCCGGACCGTAATTTATAGCGTTACGGATCAAAATTTCAAGAACACGACGTATCATCTGATGATCCGCTAAAACTTCTTTTAACGGGTCTCCGGATTTATCAAAAACGATACTAGCCTTATGACTTTCTGCCTCGTCTTTCATATCCTCTATCTGATCTGCTATCAATTCCCATAATTGAGCCGGTTTTCTCTGCAATTGTAAATTTCCGCCTTCCAACTGCAAAACATCAAAAATATCGTTCAAAATATTTATAAGAAATCTTGACTTAAAACTTATATTTTCCAAAAACCCCTTGCCTCTGTCGGGGATTGTTTTGCCGAATTCATCTTTTAACATTTCCGATGTCCAGCGTATTGTTGAAAGCGGCGTTCTAAACTGATGAGAAACAACTTCAATGAACTGACTCTTGGCATAATCTAATGCTTTTAATTTTTCCTGCGAAGTTTCTAATTGCTTCAGCGTATCCTGGAGCACATCTTTTTCGTGCTCCAATTCAACTAAAGTCTCTTCTACTTTTCTGGTCTGCATGCGTGAACGTTCGGTAAGCTGAGTTTTGCTTAACATACCCACGCGCTCATCGCGTAAAATATTTTGATCTGCAAATATGGACAAAACAACCGGAAAATCATCAAGAAAAATATATTCTCTCTTAAGCGTTTTGTACACATCTTCAATAAGCAATTGTGTGCGGGCGTCTTGGACTCGTTCACGCGATAAATTCATAAGAAATGAAATTAATCTTGAAAACCTGTCTTGGATATGAACTATTTTTTCGCCTTGCGGGACATCTTTTAGTAAAAGATTAATATCTTCCCAAGAAATATATCCTTTACTTATATATAGATTAACCAAATCCTGATCGGCAAACCTTTCGCGCAAAATAGCAGCAAAAGCTTCTTTGCCCATGGATTGTCCGACTCGAAACGCAAAGGAATTAACAAACAGACGGAACAAAGATATGGCGCGCATATCGTTGTTTAAAAATAATAATGCCGAACCCTCACATATCCTTTCGGGATGTAATTTTCTTGAAACCGTCTCCCGCAATTTCTCAATTGTGTATCGAGCGGGATAGTTTGCTACTAAAAATTTCTCGGCTCTTCGGTACATCTCTGCTGCGGCACGCTCTTTATCGTATATTCGCTCTAGTGTTGAGATAGAAATTATCTCTTCTTTGGTTCTCGGGAAGGCCTTTCTTGCTTCTTCCAGACCCGCGACAAAAGTAAGCAATTCTTTTGCAAATTGACCCTCACTGATTGTATTTGGAGCTTTAGAAAATAAGGCTGCCATATGGTATAATAAATATTATGAGTGAATTGACTGTTATATTAAAGGAATTAAGCATACCCGGATGCGTTGCCTGCGCTCAATTCGATAAGGTCTGGGCAGAAATGCAGAAAGAATTTCCTCAAGTGCAGTATGAAAAGATCGACGCAACTTCAGCCGAAGGCCAGAAAATGGTCGTAGATTATGGCATTTTCTCGGCTCCAGGCATATTAATAAATGGAGAACTTTTTTCAACCGGAGGGGTAAACCGCAATCAACTTAGCACTAAATTGCGGGAGCTTCTCGGAAAATAAAATATGTTAGATAAACTACGAGAGCGCCTACAAAATTATGCGCCTTTATTTTTAAGATTCGGCATAGGTCTGGTATTTTTGCTTTTTGCCATTCAGAAATTAGGAAGTCCTGAACAGGGTCGGGCAGAGATACAACTTTTACTTAATCTCAAACTGGGAAGCGCTTCTGCTTTAAACTATGCTCTTGGTGTTGCCGAACTAATGGTTGCAACATCTTTTTTCACGGGAACTTTCGTAAAATGGACTTCGTTATTGGGGACTTTTATGGTTTTAATGTTTTTCGGAGGTCTGGTTTCAAAATACGGCTTTAGTCAGGATCCTACACTTAATCGCGATATGGGATTACTTGGAGGCCTTTTAACTTTATGGCTATCGGGAAGCGGACCCATAAGTATAGATGCTTGGCTTGCCAAGAAAAAAACTCAACAGAGCCAAACAACTAATTAGTAGTCACCGCCGGATTAACTACCAACAAACCCGTCTGTAAATAATGCCCTTCACCGCAAGGAACTGAACAATAAAAAGGAAACTCCCCTACTTTTGAGGCAACAAACTCAATTTCGGTATCTCTTTTTGGAAAAAGTCTTTTATTTTGTCCGAATGCTTCAAGAGCCCAGCCGTGATCATAAGAATCTTCATTAAAAATTTTTAGTTTAACAGTATCACCGACCATTACCTCAACTCTGCTTGGATTAAAAACCCATTTATCTTTTTCAATACGCATATCTATATTGACAATATTCCCCGACGCCTTAACCGGAGCCAATTCTTGAGGACGATAAAAATTCTGGTAAATAATCCCGTTTCCCATCAGAAATACAAAAAAAATGATCATTAACTTAAACTTATTCACCCCGTTAGAAAATTGCCTATAGAAATAACAGCCGAAAAAGGTCGCGAACTTTTTTGGCGATAGCCAATTAGACAATTAGTTTTATATAAAGAATAAATCATAAATAATAGCAATTTTCTAACGGGGTTCATCCACAAAACAAATCAATCATTAATAAGATTTATAACCGCAAAAATACTATGCCAAACGAACATATCTATTACAAAGTACAAGGAATGCACTGCGCGTCTTGTTCTATCCTTATAAATAAAACATTGGGACGCGTTCCTGGCGTTATTTCAGCATCCGCCAACTACGGCACCGAACGCCTTGCTCTTGAGTATGACCCCTCAAAAGTTCAGTTGAACAAAATCGAAGAACTGCTTAAAAAAATAGGTTACATTCTTATTCTACCAAAAGAAGGAGCAAATGAGGAGGAGGAAGCCGAAAAACAGCGCAAGATGAACCTCCGTTCCCTCCGCAATCGCACAATAATTTCCTTTATTCTTGCCTCCCCGATTATAGGTTATTACATGGCAACACACATGTTTAACTTAACGCATATTCACGCGTTATGTTTTGGCGCCGGAGGTTTATTGGATGCAGCAAACGGATGTATAGGCGGTACATTACTTGATCTCAACTGGATTTATTGGATCATGACAACGCCTATACAATTCTGGGTAGGATGGCCATTTTATCGCAATGCCTACACAGCACTCAAAGTTGGATCCTCGTCCATGGATGTACTGGTGGTTCTTGGAACCAGCGCGGCATATTTTATGTCATTTTTTGGATTCATTTTTTCCGATATTCCATTCCTCAACCAATTCTGGGAGGGTTTTGATCATCCGTTCTGGGAATCAAGCGCAGCCCTAATGTCATTCATTATACTTGGAAGATATTTTGAAGCGTTATCTCGCGGTAAAGTATCTGAGGCTATACGCAAACTTCTCAATTTAGCTCCTGAAAAAGCACTTGTGGTGCGCGGTGGCCAAGAACTAGAGATATCTTTGGCCGAACTTGTAGTTAACGATACCTTTATCATAAAACCAGGCAGTAAAGTTCCCACAGACGGCATAATTTTATCAGGCGAGTCAGCATTAGATGAAAAAGTTGTCACCGGAGAATCTATGCCGGTAAATAAAAAAACTGGGGATGAAGTTATTGGAGCAACCGTAAACAGCTACGGACTGCTCACGTGCAAAGCCACCAAAGTCGGCAAGGATACACTGCTATACCAGATAGTGCGTCTGGTTGAAGAAGCTCAATCAACTCGAGCTCCGATACAGGATGTGGCCGACAAAATTTCAGAACGTTTTGTGCCAATAGTAATTGTTTTCTCAATAATAACTTTTGCATTTTGGTATTTCATACAAGGATATACCGCAACACCCGCACTACTGTTTGCCATTGCGGTCCTTGTGGTTTCCTGTCCATGCGCCTTGGGATTGGCTACGCC
>Ga0075927_150_pt1 | contig 16942 bp, 11 predicted proteins | sample RifGroA2_FD_67907 | JGI IMG/M metagenome (GOLD analysis project Ga0075927, IMG submission 67907) | Parcubacteria bacterium GW2011_GWA2_40_8 | reverse complement strand
CAAACCGTCTTGTTTTTTATCTTTTCTGCGGCTTATCAGATCATCCACCAACTCTTTTCCGGCATCATGCCACTGCGTTAAAGTCGGCTCGATCAACCACTGAAACCACATTTGTTCACCTGGCCCTAAAGAGCCAAAAAGTTCAAGAAGTGCCGCTAACGGATCCAAACGTTTCTCTTCGACAATTTCTTCAAACGCGGGATAAGTACGTATAGGATAAGCATCCGGTTTATTTAAAATTAATTCTGCTCCCCATACATCCCAATTTTTGTTCGGAATATCCATAGGAACTTTTTTCACGTAATCCTCCGCTTCGCTTATTTCGGCTTCGGGATATTGTGCCCAAACGTGAGATTGAACTAAATTTTTATGTGCGCGCGGAACATGAATATAAAAATGAGTAGCGCCCTCAATACTAACCATTTCAACCGAAGCCCACTGCTGATATTTACCCTGAAAATATTTCTCAATAAACCTGGGTTGGTCAAATAAAGCATGCAAACCTGAAAAAACCTGCTCCATTGCCTTGGGCGTGCGATCAACTACTTTGGGTATTCTAATTTCAAGCAAAATATGTTCGGTTGATAAAAACTTTTTCCAGCGAAGGTATAAAAGCCAAAGATCTCGTAAAACAAAAAAAAGAACCGGGGGCGTAACAATCCACCACCAGTCTCCATAAAAAGATTGGAAAACACTGAGTACATCTCTAAACGTATCTACTGGAAAAAAATATTTTAATATCTCCATTTCGTGTGCTTCTATGGTTTTCCCGCTTCAATTATATAAAATAAATGATAACGGGATCCGCCTATTGCGGAAAGGATTATGCTTTTCCGTTTGAACGCCAAGCGTCCAAAAGAATCAGTGTTCCTGTTCCCAAAAATAAATGGGACAGGCTATCTGAAAACCATCAGTGTTTTTAAAGTAATTTATGCTCTCCTTACGGTATATTCACCGCGAGAAGTTCTAGTAAACAATCTTTTATTCTGCAAATTAAGCAAAATGGTATTTGGCTTTACAACTCTTACTTTAGCAACCTGTGCCATGATTTTATTTATAGGCAAGGGCGAACCGGCATCTTTCAAAATTTTAGACAAAACTTCTTTTACTGTTCCTGGTTCATAACCCCATTCGGCAAGTGCATATATACCCCGTCCCACCAATACAAACCTTTTATCTTTTATGAGTTCATTATGTACGGTTTGTACATGCGCTGGGCGGGTTGCTCTTTGGTAATTCTTTGATAAATTCTCACCCGGAATAAAGTGTACTTTATTCATTCTCTCAACTATATCAACAAAATGCAATGGTTTAGTTTCTTTCTGCAAGACAATATAAGCTTTATCGCCAACACTGCGCGGAACAATTTCCGGCCACTCTGCTAAACCCCATTCATTAAAACGATTATGAATTATTGCTTTTGAAATATCCAGCCAAGATTCTAAAGCTTTCTTTGAAAGAGATAACTTTTCTCTTCGGGCTAAACGTTCCATTTCTTTCCAGAAGGTAACACTATCCAAAGGTTTTGAAATGTCTGCTAAATAATCCTCAACAGTATCAACAAACTTTTCCAAATGGTTTATTCTATCAGTATTAACCGTCCAAAAAGTGTGGTGTTTTTTTGTTTCATTACGACGACTAAAATAACTTGAAAGATCCAATAAAAATAACATGGCCGGAGAACTCTTCTGATACGCAAAATCAGATAAAAACCGCTCTTCTCTGCGATGTTCACCGTGATCGGACAAATGTTTGTATAAATATTTAAAAATATCCTCTATATCTTTTATGCTGTCGCTCTTTCGTAATTGTCCGAAAGCCGCCTCTTCAATTTGTCTTACTCTTTCGCGGGTAACGCCAAAATCCTCTCCTATGGCTTCGAGAGTTTCGGCCTCGCCACTAACAATACCGTAACGTCTTTCCAATACTTCCTTGCCCCTGTCAGGAAGAGTTTTTAAAAGTGAATTGACTGTTTTTTGATAATTTTGTTCCACAATTTTTTATAGCACGTATCATATTTGATGTCAAGGTTTTTGACACCACATAGATTATGAAAATTGGGTAAAGCGTGCCATAAATATATAAGCACTAAGGATAAACTACGTCAAGAGCTCCCAAAAAACTTGTAAAGAACCTGTATCCGCAAAGCGACTCTTTTATAAAATAAATCGCCTCAAATACGAAATTTTTTGTGTCCCTACATGGTCTTGAACCGCACTCAGCGTTATGCCCCTACACGGTCTAGAACCTATAGTTACTAAACATTATAAGGCGATTTTACGGATGATTTTCCCGCGAAGAACTGAGGCCTCTCGGTCTGGGTCGAAAACCGAAAATGGAACAAACGGAACACTATAAAAGGGTGTTCCGTGTTCCATTCTTGCGCTTCCTTTTGGTACAAAAAGTTACAAACGTTACACCAAAACGATACATTGACGTGTAACTTTTTGAATCAAAATGAGACAAATGAGACACCGAAAGACCGTTTTCGGACTGTCTCACAGAATGCACTGTGCCTCCAAGACGCCTCATTTAATGGACAACTTTCTTCGTTCAATAAATGGGCGGACCCCCGTAACTGTTGCATCGTAAACATCATAATAAATTGTTGAGTTGTCGATCCAGCCAAGATTAAGGCCCGAACACTGCCCAACAGCACTCTCATTGAAATCGGTCAATGTCTCCCCGTCCGGCAATTGAACTAATACTTCCTTCTCGTCTTCACGTAAATGAAGAAGCGCTAATATGCGCAAATTGCAATAGTTTTCTTGAGAATAAGGTTCGCTTGCTTGCGCAACTAGAACTTTCTCTCCATCGTGAGAAACTACACTGGTCAAATCCTGGGGATAGCTAACAGCTAAATCTGATCGAAAGTTTTCGCTCACTGATAATTCTTGTAGCGTTGCATCAGCGACGTGCCACGCAAAAATTCCCTTGCGGGGAGCGTCTGTTTCATAGAGAGCTACGGTCAAATATATTCTGTTACAGTGGCGCTGGGCCTGGGCCTCGAGCATCTCGATATCATCGTGCCGGACACTGCGGCGTCTGCAAAGTTTTACATGCGGGTCTTCCGGACGAAGCTTCACCAACAACCCTTTCATGAGGTGGGGCGGGGAGGATTTGCCTGGATCGTAGAAAGAAAAAAGCATATCCAGCACCTATGGCAATCCCAACGAAAATAATGAGAATTGTTTTCTTTCTAATAACCATTGATGAAAATAGCGATTATCTTTGCGAACATACTCGTAAATAGATCTACCCTGGCAGAGAAAGTGTTCAGAATACTTGCAACGAACCCATCCTTCTTGATAACTCTAATAACATCACTCCCTTCAAATGAAGTGTTATCAAATAATCTGCCCGTGATGGTTAAAGCGACTTCTTCACCAGCGGGAACACCGACAAGCTCTTGGGTATTGAATTTCAGAATAATCTCGTTTTTCCCTTTATTTATTATTGCGCTTCTGGCGCTTGCACCAGCTAAAATAATGGAATTTGTATCAATATCTTCTATGGCGCGCCTTCGGATACTGATATATCTGAAGTCCCTGAAATGCGGTGAATGTAAGTTTCACCGGGGTTTATTGTGTTCTCCTCCAATATGGATGATGTAAATATACCCGTATCCGGGTCTATAAAGCGGGCATAGATATCATAACTGTCTAAAAGGTCCTCAATTCCCTCGCCTGATTCAGGATTTTCTTCCAAAAAAACTTTGTTATCGCGGGCGAAAACCTTGAAGTCGCAGTTGTCGTTATTTTCGGGAATTAATATCCATTCGGGGGAGTTTGAGTTGTCTCCGGACACTATGGCATCCATAACCTGTATGTCATATTCCCCCGTTTCGTAATTCGGACCTACATGCCTGCCATCATCGCAGAATAAGTGGAGGTCGAGGTCTGGCTTAACAGGTAACGGTACAGGAACTTCTTTCAATTCATTAGAGGTTGTTTGTTGCAAATCTATAAACTTATTATTTTTATTTAAATTCGGTTCAGATACATAATTAATGGACAAAGAAATGAGTATAAATAAAACTATACTAAAAAGCTTTAAGCCCGAATAACGCAATAGAAGGTATCCCGCCATGATGATACTGACGGCTGCCGCAAACAGTACAACGGCTGTTGTTTTCTTTTTAGGTTGTTGACCTTCGCTTGCAGCATCCTCTTTATCTGATGGGTCAAAATGATCTTTTTCATTCGACAGATCTTGTACAATCGAGGTCTCTTGCAAATCAAAGCCCACATATCCCCCCAGATCAGGATCGCCGCCCCATCTCAAATTTGCATCAATTATTTTTCCGACATCAAGTTCGCCATAAATTTTAGTATGTGGATATATAACAACATATATCTCCTTTCCATCTAGATCTTCAACTTTAGCTTTATTATCAATCGGCTGCGATTCCAGAATCCGAACTTTAATAATGGGGTAAGAGGAAAGATTATCCTGAACCAACTCAGATTGCGTTACTTCTGTTGGCGAAACATCTATTGCTAAAATTTCTGCTATAACTTTATTATATTTAGTCGGAACAGGCTCGGCCAACTGGTTGAAGCTAATTTTATTTCTAAATATTGAATTTGGTTTTAGAATAACACCGGCTAAATTTATAAAAGGGAAATTTTCAGCAGAATTAAGCTGTTTAACTTCTGCTAAAATACGGTATTGGCCATTTGAAAGTCCGTCCGATTTAGCAGCAAACTTAACCATATTATCCCAGTCCCTATAAAATTCATTTGTCGCGGGATCAAGAATGCCGTCTTGACCTGATTCATTGACCGTAGGTATCGTAACTTCACGCAAAGAATTATTAATTTTGCCCTTCTGGTTATAACCATACTCGGGCTCATTATTCTCATCAATATGATAGAGAATCAAGGCCTTTTCCTTAGGCAATGAAGTATCCCAAGTTTTTAAATTCCTGTTCCTTGCCTCTAAAATATAGTACTCCTGTGTCGAAGGAGAATTGTTGTCTTTAAGATTATACCTAAATATAGAATCGCCCAATTTGCTTGAATCAAGAGAATTTATCCAAAATTCGCCGAAATCTGATTTTGCGTGAATGTCGTAACGCATCCATTGCAAAAACTCTTTAAGGTAAGAGCTCATATGCGGCGGGTTGCCCCCATTTTCATTTCGGGAACCACTTGCCATAAGATCCCAATTGCCCACATTTCCCATTTCATATAGATCGGGCAGCATGGTGTTATCTGGAGGTGGTATAACTAATTCTCCTATTATATGACCGAATTCATGAGCCCACGTTCCGGTGAACCTTGTTTCTGCGGCAACAAAAACAAAAGGGTTGTCGTCAATTGGTTGAAAGGGTTGATTAATTGGCGTCCATGTTAAAGCTCCAAAAAGTGATTCGTCGCCTGCATATATGATACCCGCAATGTCAAATTGATTTAAGTCTAAGCCGCTTACACTCACTGTATCTAATACCAATTGCTTTGCTGAAGATGGCAGTGTAGTTAATTTAAACCACTCTCCACCATTATCAAAAAACTCAAAATTAAGGTCCACAATTCCAAAAGAGTTCTCTCTATGATAATCCTCAACACAAAAGGCAAGATCCTGGAAGTAATCTATGTTATGGCCATTCGGGTATATTTTTTCAGGTATTAATTTACAGGGTTGTGCTGTTATTTCGCTTGATTCGTGAGGCACATTAGATGGTTCAGTCAAAATAACAGCTATGTCTATTGGTATTGTTTTTTTAATCTCAAAATCAACATTCCCTCCTACTTCAAACTCTTGCCAGTCGGAGATATTGCCGTTTGTGTCAACTGCGCGTGCGCGCCAGTGATATTGTGCGTCTACTAGGCCAAAGCGTGTAATGGCTACTTCTTGTCCTGAAGGTACAAACGGGGACTCAATTATTCCTCCGTCAAAGGTTCCGGTAAAGGATTCGGTTATTTGGCGCAGTTCTACTTGTAGCTTAAGGTTTAGGTCCTGAGGACTATTTAGGGTTGCTTTGAAGGTTATTATATCTTCTATAGTTATATCTTCTTCTGGTATGGTTGTTATTCCGTCTGACTTGTATTGGTTTAAATTAGAAAGCGTAGGTGTAGTTTGTGTCCAACCATCCTGTATAATCCAGGGAAGATTATCCTGATCTCCGGAGAAAATATAAGGCGCGTCGCAAAAGTTATCGCTGTTTGCGTCATTGCAGCCTTCAGCAGGAGTATCATAATTGCTCCAATAATTGCCTCCGGTAGGCTGGCTAAGGTTAAAGGTGGCAGAACCGCCGAAAACGACAGCCTGAACGGCATTCTGAATAAAATTATTGTTATATACGGTATATGAGCCGACCCCTAAATGATATTGCGCTAGAATTCCTGTGTGGTTATTTACAAGATTATTGTTGTATATATTTGCTGACGTAGACGTTAAGTCTATACCTACGACGTTATTTGTAATAGTGTTGTTATAAATTTCATTAGGCACTAAAAGATTTAAACTGGAGGACGAATGCGAAAAAATGCCGTTCTTCGTGTTTCCGACAATACTATTTCCGTTAATAGCGGCGCCTTCTGAATTGTGCATGCGTATGCCATTATCGAGATTATCTGAAAACGTATTGTTAATAAAACGGTTATTGTGCGAGTAGTTCACAAATATACCATGGAGATTATTAGACGAAATGGTATTTTCTATCGTGGTATTGTCTGTATGTTGTAAAAATATGCCGTTTCTGTGTCCTGAAGATTCTATTTGTACATTGCTTATATGAGAGCCGTCCGCGTCGCAAAGTATGAGCTCTGAAAAGGTTTGATTGGTGATGGAAGACAAACTGTTTACAAAGACAAGAGGCGCGTTGTCTGTGCCATTGTTGTTTTCAATTGTGGCGTTACGACAATCGGCATCGGTACCGGCGTCAATAAACATATCAGCATAGCCATCGCCCGCTTTAAACACGTTATTCTTGATAGTCGTATTTCCGCGGATATTGAAAGAGCCGCCATTACCCACCCCTTCGCTTATGCTTATATTGTTTTGAATATTGTGATTAAAGCCGAGAATTATCATTCCAGCGCATCCCCCAAAAGAGGTAAAGTTATTGTCTGTAATAATACTGCCTGAAGTATCAATTGTTATTCCGCTGCAAAACCCGGAAGTGGCATTGTGCGTTATAACAGCGCCATAGCTATCTTGTATGACTATTCCATGGCTGCCTGATACAATCTGGTTTTCTGTTATCGTGATATTAGTGGCATCATTAGTGAATATTCCGATACTAAATCCAGAAATAGTAACGTTTTGTATCGTAATTGCGGATTTCTGATAAATATACACGCCAAAACTGTTTGAACCGCTGTTGGTGAAACCCGCGCCATCTAAGGTTATGCCATTGCTGTCGATTTGAATGGTTTGATTAATATTACCTGTAAGCGTGCAAGTTTTTGTTGCGGAATTCCAATTACCAATAGTGACGCAATCGCCTCCTGTTGCGTTATCACTAATGAATTTTGTGCCAGTGGTTGGCTGGATGAAGATAAAGTGAGGCGTAGAAATGTCTTGGGTGTATGAATATTGGCCCGAAGCGGTGGTTTGTATAATGGTTTCGTTGTGATAGTCGTCTTGGTATTTATAATAGGTGTGGTTGGGTTCTAAACCCGAAAATGAAATATTTGTGCTAGTGGCTGTAGTGGTTGGTTCAATATTTAGTAAAATCATCTGCGGTATTGAATCCAAACTAACTTTAATTTCTTCTGAACTGTCAAGAACAAGGTTGAGATAAGCGCTATCGATAACTTCAAAATGGGTATCGATACCAGAAACACTGCCGGGTACATGAAATATATCGTCTTCAAAAGCAGAAGCGTGGGTGAACGGTAAAAACAAAAACACGCCAAAAAAGATGGCGCCGAATTTAATAACTAAATTTGAAATTGATATTTTATGTGCCATATAAATTCATTCTATCACAAACTGAACCGACTCGTTTTAACAAACCCCGTAAAGATTACTATTGGTCTGGACTCACTTGAGCCTTTGCGTCATCCAATGTGTTGTATGAACAACACAACCATTACGGAGTCCAAGGGAGCTAGGACCCAAACAAAGGAACAACTCCCAGCAAAAGTTAAATATTGCCTCTACGCCCGGAAGTCGACCGAGAGCGAGGAACAGCAGATCCTCTCGATAGACAGCCAGATCAATGAAATGACCAAGATAGCGGAACGGGACGGACTTGAGATAGCGGAGATCAGAAAAGAAAGCCACTCGGCAAAAGCGGTCGGCCAGCGGGAAATATTCAACTCCCTCCTTGCTGATATCCGCTCTGCCAAATTCAACGGCATCCTGACGTGGGCGCCTGACCGCCTCTCGCGCAACGCCGGAGACTTGGGATCGCTGGTCGATCTCATGGACCAAAAGCTATTAATCGAGATACGCACCTTCAGCCAGAAATTTACGAACAACCCGAGCGAAAAATTCATGCTGATGATTCTCTGCTCAACAGCGAAACTCGAAAACGACAACAAGAGCGAAAACGTAAAACGGGGACTTCGGACGAGATGCGAGCAAGGGCTGCGGCCATCCGTGGCTCCCACGGGATATCTGAACGAAAAACGCACGGACAGGCCATGCGAAGTGATCGTGGACCCGATACGGGGCCCGATCGTCAAACAAATGTTCGAGAAGGTGGCAAATGAAAGCTGGTCCGGCAGAAAGATCTACCAATGGCTCAAATACGAGATGAAATTCAAAACGAAGTACGGCAAATCCCTTTCCCTAAGCAATATCTATATGATCCTCAAGAAGCCGTTCTACTACGGCGTCTTTGAATATCCCGACGGAAGCGGCAATTGGTACACTGGACGGCATGAACCCATCATCGCTAAAGAGCTGTTCGACCGAGTGCAGGCACAAGTAGTCCGCAGCGAGATACGTAAAAACAACAAGGAATTCGCGTTCACGAAGCTCATCTCCTGCGGACTCTGCGGCTCGGGAATAACGGCTGGAGAGAAATACAAGCATCAGAAGAATGGGAACACGCACCGCTATGTGTATTACTCCTGCACCAAGGCCAAAGATCCATATTGCAAGGTAAGCTACATCAGAGAAGAAGAAATCATTGTCCAGATCATAACGCTTCTTGACGCGCTGGACATAGACGAGCTTGGCGTCAGACATAAGTTCAAAGAAGAGATCACGCGGTATAACAAGTTCAGGAGGATAGCGCTCGGGAAAAACAAGGAACATATCGAGCCCGAAGAATTCGACGCAAAATCCTATGCAATATATCTTCTCACCGAGGGAACGATATCCGAAAAACGCGAACTGCTCGCGAATCTGAGAAGCCGGCTGATTCTCAAGGACAAAATAATCGCGCTTGAACGGCAAGGAAGCCGGTAGTCACGGAAGCAACAAAAAACAACGCGAGAGAAAAATTCCATCGCGTTGTTTTTTTTATTTGCTGCGACCATGTCGGTCGCTCATGCAAGGCGGGAATCGCGGTCTCCAGAACCCTGCACAGCTTTGTGCCCCCAGAAGGAATCGAACCTTCAACCTTCTCCTTAAAAGGGAGCTGCTCTGCCAATTGAGCTATGGGGGCATTATAATAAAGTCAAAATGCAAAATTCAAAAATCAAAATTTTGGTATCCCGATATATGATCGGGATTACATCTTTATTTCCATAAGCGAATATTTTGGTTTTACGACTTAGCGAAGGCATTAGCGCAAAAAAGAACTAAGTGCCAGCGAATTTATCGAAAAAGGAAACGCACCTTAAGACGACTTTGCTGAGCCCAGCGAAGCATTAGTCGTCTTAGGGCGGCCTGCTTCGCAAATTCGCGTAGGCACGAAACCTCTTTTTGCCTAATGCTGTAGCGTTAAGTAAAACCAAAATATTCACTCACTCCCCTTCTACGCGCAAAAAAATCAGAAACAAAACCGGCACTGCCGCCCATAAAAATGGGGCTAAACCGTCTCTAAAAATATAAGCGACTCCAGAAGAAATAGCAAGAGTATTATACGGTAAAAACTGCAAAAACAAACTAATGAAAAGCCCTGCTATTAATAAACTTAATACTATAACCTGCCACAAACTTTTCAAACCCTCGGCAGAAAACTGAAAAATGTTCAAAAATATTTTTCCCGACAATAAAAAACTCAACAATAAAAATAGAACTATAAAAACTTCGAGTTTAGTAAATGATGAAACGCGTATACCGTATTCCACAAAAACAGAGAGTACTTGAGGGCTGGTACTTGCAATGGTAGAAGCTGCATACAAAGACAACAGCAAAGCTAATAGACGGTCTCTTCCTGAAGTTAATCCGAAAAGAAAAATTAAAATGGCAACAAAAAATATAGCCGCGATATCCCAGCTTAATCCGGATAGCGTTAAACTAGAAGAAAATTGCGGAATATTTTCCAAGATTTAATCTTAAGGATTTAAAATAAATTATTTTATAATTGCTGGCGAGCCCGCAAGCGAAGGCTTGCTTTCGTTTGGGACGAACGACGCAATTTCATGCGCCGTGACAGCGCTTATAGTTCTTCTTCCAGATCTTCGAGTAATTCCTGACCTTTTTTGGATATTTTTTGCGGCACTCGAACAACGATCGTAACGTACGAATCTCCCCGTGAAACTACCGTTCTGCCTCGTCCGCCCACGATAGGCATGCCCTTACCTTTTATTCTAAGAATTTTACCGGAAGGCGTACCCGCCGGAACAGTTAATTTAATAGAACCGTCGATCATCGGAACATCCAATTTTGTTCCCATAACAGCTTGTGGAAAAGAAACTTCGACACGATTCCATAAATCATTTCCTTTTCGCTGAAATACGACATGAGGCTTAATGTGAATGTTCAAAAACAAATCTCCGGCTGAAGACCCCTGCTTACCCGCCTCCCCCGCACCTGAAACCTTAAGCGTTTCGCCGTCTGCCACGCCCGGAGGAATAGAAATATCCATTTTTACGGATCTCTTCATCCTTCCTTCTCCACGACAAGTGGTACAAGGCTTTTCAGGAATTTCTCCTCTGCCATGACAATTTGGGCACGTAGTTAAACGTGTAAACGTTCCAAAAAATGTTTGCTCCATCCTTTCTAATCCGCCCCTGCCCTGGCAAGTTTTACACGTAGACAACGGTGTCCCGGGTTCAGCGCCTTTACCGCTGCATCTTTCGCAATTTGCAAACTTAGTTATAACAACTTCTTTACTTTGTCCGGCAAAAGCTTCTTCTAAAGAAAGCTCTATATCAACAATAATATCTTTTCCGCGTCCTTGTGAGGCTCTACGTTTTGGTCTTCCAAATCCAAAAAATTCTTCAAATATTTCTCCCAAATCTTCAAAGCCGGCTCCTTGATAGCCGAAATCTTCCGGACCCCAAGCAGCGCCGCCTGTACCCGGACCAAAAGCTGAACCGAAACTATCGTAACGCTTCTTTTTTTCAGGATCACTCAGAATAGAATAGGCCTCGTTAATTTCCTTAAACTTAGACTCATCTCCTCCTGATTTATCGGGATGATATTTGTGCGCAAGCTTACGATATGCATTCTTAATCTCATCCGATGAGGCGCCGGATGCAACACCTAAAATTTTATAATAATCTTTGGCCATAGTTAAATCAAAATTATCTTTTTATATGATTGGCGGAGAAGATTTCCAATGCGCGAAATATTTTCTCGCAGACCTGTCTTCAACAACTATTACTCCGCCGGCCTCAAATGTAAATAGCATAAATCGTGTAGCCATATTGGCAATAATTTTTGCAGGCCAAGCCAAAAGTTGAAACATAAAAAATGAGCTTACTGCAAAAATAATCAAGAAAAGATCCCCCGCCTGATCTTTTACTTTATTGATCTCTCGATTTACTATCTGAAAAATAACATCTTTAACGGTCTCTTCACCTGAAAGAACCGCTCCCAAAGATTTACTAAGTTCCGCGCGAGCTTGCGCCAAAAGCCGAGGATCTTTAATTTTGCCTTCACTTGAAATTTCTATAGCTTGGTCAACCGTATGATTTATATTAAGATTCGCAAACCTTTCAATGGGTTTTTCAATATAAGATAAACCAAAAAATACCACCTCTTTGGGTAGTGGCTCGCTTAAAAACTTTTCGGCAGAGGGAGAGGCCAATATCGCAGCCGTAAAAATAATACTTAAAGCTGTAAAATAAAGCGGTAGCCCGGCATGTAAAGCCCAAGAAGGTTTCCACGGCAGCAAATCCTTAATAATTTCTTTCATGCGCCACGCAGAAAATATCCACAAACCTAAACACGGGATAATAGCTATTATATATATCGACACCTGACCAAAAAGAATCGGCAAAGATAGAATTAGCGCCGCCAAAGAACCAATCGCTATAAAAATAAGTTTACCCTCAACTAACACGATAAGAGAATAAAATACAGCTGAAACTACAATTAAAGTATATACGGATACAAAAGAAGTGACCGGCAATTCAAAACCGAATAAATTCAATGTTCTTCCTCCGTCGCCCGATAACATTTGTCCTGCCGCGGTCCAAACACCCACCATGGTCAAAACAAACAATGCCATTAAAACAAAAACAGGAAAAATAGCTTTTATCTTATTCATACCAGGTAGTAGAAATTCGACTTTTACATTTTTAATTAACGAATTTCGTGTTTAAACTTTTATTTATTAATTTTATTGTATTGTTTGCCAGATACTTTTGTTCCGCTTTTAGCGGAACGGTCGAATTTCACTACCTGGCATAATTTATGCTTTATTGTCTCCTGACTCTTCGGTTTGCCCGTCTTCAACATCGGCAGGCTTCTCAGCTGAATCACTCTGCGAAGAATCTTGAGGTCCCGCGCTCTGCTCTTTGCTATACAACGTAGAGCCGATTTTTTGAGCGGCTTGGGATAGATCTTCCATAGCTCTTCGAATTGCAGCTATATCATCTTTATCTTTAACCTCTTTCAAGGTTTTTAATTTATCTTCGACATCTTTTCGGATATCCTGAGAAATTTTTTCGGAATTTTCACGCAAAACACGTTCTGTAGAATATATCAGTGCGTCTGATGTATTACGAGCTTCAACAGTTTCCTTCTTTTTGCGGTCTTCATCTGCGTGCATTTCTGCATCTTTTTTCATTCTTTCTACCTCTTCTTTTGATAGTCCGGTTGATGCTTCTACACGAACAGTTTGAGCCTTACCTGTAGCTTTATCCTTAGCTGTAACGTTCAAAATACCGTTAGCATCAATATCAAATGTAACTTCAACTTGAGGCACCCCTCTTGGAGAAGGCGGAAGACCATCCAGTATGAATCTGGCCAATGTTTTATTGTCGTTGGCTAATGTTCTTTCGCCCTGCAAAACATGTATCTCTACAGAGGGTTGATTATCGGCTGCAGTTGAAAAAACTTGGGCTTTTGAGACAGGAATCGTTGTATTTTTCTCAATAATAGGGGTCATCACGTTACCCAACGTTTCAATGCCCAAAGATAAGGGTGTAACATCGAGTAAAAGAACATCGTGTACCTCTCCTTCCATAATACCACCTTGCGCAGCAGCTCCAATAGCCACAACCTCATCAGGATTAATCCCCATATGAGGCTCCTTGCCAAAAAGTTTGCCTACCGCCTCTTGAATGGCCGGCATTCTAGTCTGCCCACCAACCATTACCACTTCATTAATATCCGATAATGAAAATTTAGCTTCACCAACGACATCTTTTACTATCTGTACGGATCTCTCTATATAATCATGAACCAATTCTTCAAATTGAGCGCGACTTAATTTAAGCAAAAGATGTTTCGGTCCCTGAGCGTCCGAAGTAATAAAAGGTATATTGATTTCGGTTTCATTTGTACTCGAGAGTTCAAGTTTGGCGCGTTCAGCTCCTTCTTTGAGTCGTTGTAAGGCTAATTTGTCTTTAGATAGATCTATACCCTGATCTTTTTTAAATTCATCAATCAGCCAGCCAATAATCTTCTTATCAAGATCGTCTCCGCCCAAATGCGTATCACCGCCTGTGGCTTTAACTTCAACGGTATTTTCAGAAATTTCAAGGACCGAAACATCAAATGTTCCTCCGCCAAAATCATAAACTACAATTTTTTCATTCTTTTTCTTTTCTAATCCATATGCCAAAGCAGCGGCTGTGGGCTCATTAATTATCCGTCTAACATTAAAACCTGCAATTTCTCCCGCTTCCTTAGTTGATTTTCTTTGAGCATCATCAAAATAAGCCGGTACAGTGATAACCGCATCGGTTATTGTGGTTCCTAATCTTGCTTCAGCGTTAGCTTTGAGTTTCGACAAAATCATTGCGGAGATTTCCTGAGGAGCATACCACTTATCTCCCATTTTTATTTCAACTCCACCGTTCGATGATTCACGAATAGTATAAGGAAGCCATTCTTTATCTCTTTGAACTTCAATATCCGAAAACCTCCTGCCGATGAGTCTTTTAGCTGAAAAAATTGTGTTTTCAGCGTTAGTCACAGCCTGACGCTTAGCTAAAACACCAACAGCTCTTTCGCCGGATTTATTTATAGAAACAATAGAAGGAGTGGTTCTTACGCCTTCAGAATTTTCTAGAATCTTAGGCTCTCCATTTTCCATTACCGCCATAGCAGAATTGGTTGTGCCAAGATCGATACCTAATACTTTTGACATGCCATTGTTGCCCGCGAACTTCGAGAGCGGTTGCAACAATGTGCATCCCGAGCGAAGTCGAGGGATTACTAGAATTAGATAAAATTATTTATTTTTGTTTTCCTATTTTAACTTGTGCAGGACGCACAATAAAGTCGTCTTCGGTTATAAAACCCGATCTTACTTCTTCTACAACTTCTTCCCCGTCTTCATCTGTTCTGCCTACGGCTTCATGATATTTTGGATCAAGCTCTCTTCCGATTGTTTCTATCTTTCTAATACCTTCTTTATTCAAAAGCTTTAAAAACTCTTCATAAATAAGACGAATGCCTTCAGTCCAAGATGATTTTTCTATCTCCGAAGGAACATCTTTCAAGGCTCTTTCCAGCATATCGATTAGAGGCAAAAGATTACGTATAGCTTCCATTTTGCTGAACTTTGAAAAAGCCGCAAAACGCTTTATTTCATCTTTTTTATAGTTTTCATAATCAGCCAATGCTCTTTTCCAACGACCCTCATAGTCGAGGGAAGATGGTTCTGCGTTTCCGCTATTGTTTATATTGTTGTCTTCTGCCATCGTTGCCCGCGATTCGCTTCTGCGAAGAGCGGATGCAACGATGTGCATCCGCCAAAGCCTTAGGCGAAGGCGGACTTAATTAATGTATACTTATTCCTCCGTAAACTCAGATAACACTGAACCCAGATAGTCTATGGTGGGAATAGCCCGTTCATAATGCATACGCAAAGGACCAACCGTTGCGATAAAACCGGAAGCTCTAGAATTTCTATTCCGCCATGGTCGTATCACTAAACTCAAAAAATTAAACTTTCCAAACTTGATATCTTTTCCGATAAATACCGAAGTTCTATTAGCGTCTGCGGAATTCAAAATTTCATTACGCCTCTTTTCCAATATTTCAATTGCAGACAACATCTCACCGACGATATCCGGAGAAGAAAATTCGGGCTGAAGACGAAAATCTCTAAATCGTTGCAAAAAAACAGCCTGATCGTTCCATGTCAATGTAACCATGCTTGTTACTTGAGAAAATCCGGCAATATCATCGGCGGCAGTTTCCAAAGCGGCAAGTTTATTTTTGGACCATAATCTGGAAATTTGCCCGAATTTTTCGCGTATCTTTTCAGAAAGACCCCACTTATTAGAATGCTGTTCAACAAAAAGACGATATGCGTTTTCAGTCGGCGTTCTTCCGGCAGAAGTATGGGGTTGAACCAAAAAGCCTCTCGCTTCAAGTTCGGCCATTTCTGCTCTTATCGTTGCTCCGCTAAAATCAAATCCACCTTCACGACGCAAAAAATCAGAACTTATCGGTAAGGCGCCATTTATATATTTTTCTACAATAGCATCAAGAATATTCTGTTGTCTGGGCGTTAAAATAAACATATATGTTTTGGCACTCAAGTAGTAAGACTGCTAATACAAGGCATTATATAAAAATAGGGTAAGGTGTCAATCCCGTACCCATAAACGCTGTCCCAAATTCATCAGAATGATATAATAAAATCATGAAAATACTTCGTGACCCTGATCTGACGTGGGTTAACCTGGACAATCCGAGTTCAGACGATATTGCCTGGTTACAAAAAGAATTTAATCTACATCCTCTGGTCATAAAAGATATTAATTTGCCTACACGTCATCCAAAAATAGATGTTTTTGGAAATTATATTTTTGTGGCCTTACAAATACCTATTGAAAAAGACGGCGCCGGTACAACATTAAGAATAGAAGAACTGGATTTGGTAATAAGCGCAAATTGGCTTATTACCAGTCACACGAGCCGATTACCTTTTGTCAGTGATTTTTTTGGAAAATGCATGGCCTCACAAGAAACCAGAAGGGAATATTTTGAAGCCGGACCGGCAGCGGTAATACAAGGACTTATTGCCGGACTATTTGAAAATGTAAACGCAGAACTTGATAATATTGAAGAGCAAATAGCTTTTATTGAAGATGAAATATTCCGAGGCCGAGAGCAAAATATAGTTTTGGTTATTTCTCAGATAAGAAGAAAAATAATTGATTTCATGCGCACACTTGAGCCAATGCAAATTTTATTTAAGGATCTATTGGTTTCCGGCCCTACCCTATTGGGAAAAGACGCGCGTCCTTATCTTGAATACGTTGCCGAATCCCACTCACGATTAATTAATATTTTAGTTACTCAGAAAGAAACAATGTCAACTCTTGAACAAACAAATTATTCCCTTCTATCAACAAAAACCAATGAAAATATCCGCTTACTTGCCGTATATGCTACTCTTCTGCTGATCCCCTCTATAATTCCCGCTCTTTTCGGTATGAACCTGAAAAATATTCCGTTTTTT
>Ga0075927_128_pt1 | contig 16987 bp, 17 predicted proteins | sample RifGroA2_FD_67907 | JGI IMG/M metagenome (GOLD analysis project Ga0075927, IMG submission 67907) | Parcubacteria bacterium GW2011_GWA2_40_8 | reverse complement strand
ATTAAGAGCGGGATTTTGATTTTTAAACTATTTTTCTCGCTGGGTAAGATCAAAAAATAATACATTTTCTTTCCGGACCGCGCCAGGTTTTGTTTAATAAGTTATACGTTTTGGAGTGTTACAGCATCAATATAAAGCAGATTATTAAGTTCTTTAAAATGTATGCGGCATAAAGACGGCGGGATTGACAAAATTAAAATATTAGTGATAAGGTAGGAACAATTATCGGCACATTGAAAAAGTAAGGGTGATTATGGGCACACATAACGTCGAAGATTATATTGCAAAACGCTTGAAAGAATCTGGAGACGAAGAATATTTTGATACGCGACAAGAACGTTCGCGGTTATTCAAAATAAAGCGATGGTGTTTACGTCATCGTATCGCGAGCGTAGCATTGTTTATTCTGACGGTTTTGTATTTTTTTGGAATTTTCGCCTCAGTTATTGCTCCATATGATCCACTCGCTCAGGATCTGACAAATGTAAATAAATTGCCTTCAGCCGAACATATTTTTGGCACCGATAGGCTTGGTCGCGATATGTTTTCACGGACTCTTTTTGCTCTACGGAACGATATTGGCATAACCATTGCCACGTTCTTTACCGGAGCCGGGATGCTTGCCGTTTTTTTGGGCATGTTGGCGGGTTATAAAGGCGGAAAGACCGATATGATTATTAACCGTATAGGAGAGATAACGGCAATGCTTCCGGGCTTGCTGTTTATGATTCTGATTTCAGCAACAATACGACCGCAATATGAATCTGCGATGGATGAGTTGATTAATTCTCCGTCGGTGGTTTGGGCATCAAGCGGAGGCCTTAGTATATTTTTGGCTATTTTCGCGGGCGCTCTTTGTTTGTTGTTTGTGGCTCGTCGACTCGAACGCGATAAATTAATGGTTCTTGCAGCTTTTGTGGCTGTGAGCATGTTAATTTTGTCCGTTCTGGCATGGCTGGTTACGGTGCAAGGTTTCGTTGATTTTCTGCTTATCTTCATCGTTTTGATCCCGTTTTCCTGGTATGGGACCGCGCGCATAATTCGCTCACAGACATTGTCTCTGAAGAATGCCGACTTTATAGAAGCGGCGCGCGCTGTGGGGGCAACAGACTTTCGTATAATTATCAGGCATATTTTTCCAAACATCCTTTATCTTGTTGTCGTTGGTATGTCTGCCGGATTGGGCGGTATCGTATTCTCAGAGATAGCGCTTACATATCTTGGGTTAGGCATTCAGCCGCCTACGCCGTCTTTTGGCGCCATGTTGTACGATGCGGGTTCTATCCGTTCTTTGCAGGTCACACCGCACTTAATGCTAATTCCCAGCATGGTGATCATGCTGTTCGTGTTCTGTTGGAATCTTATCGGCGATGCGCTTTCTTCCGATCTAACTTTAAAGAATAGATCGTAATGGTTAAAACAAAAAAGAATACACAGAAGAAAGGAGACACGACAATGAAAGGTCGAATGCGTTTACTTTGCTTTTTAACCGTAGTAACTATAGTAGGAGCCGCTTGCGGCTCAACTACTCCCAATAATGTCCCTCAGCAGGGGCACACTCCGGGAGTATTACGAACTCCAGGGCCAGATCCTTTAACTCTTGATCCGGCGTTGGTTACCGATGCCGGTTCGCATCTTTATGTTTCTAATATTTTCGACGGACTTCTGACCATGGTTCCATCCGATCAGGATGTTGAGTTCACTCTGCCTGACGGTACCAAGACCAAAGTCAAAGGATTGGCAATAGCTCCGGACATTGCGGTTGCTATTCCGGATCCTATCAGCAATCCGGATGGTACAATTACTTATATTTTTGAACTTAGGCAAGACATCTTTTTCCATCTGGGAAGACAAGTTAACGCTCAGGATGTGAAGTATTCTCTCGAAAGAGCTACAGCACCCGAAACCCTTTCCACTGCTGCTGAACTTTATCTTTCGGATATTGTCGGCGTAAGGGATAAGCTCCGCGGACGTACTCGTACGGTTGAGGGCGTTAAAGTCATCGACGATTTTACCATCAGCATTACCATTAATGGTCCGACAGTCGACTTCCTTTGGAAGTTAACTTATCCGACCGCGATGGTTGTGGATCGTGAACAGATCGAATCCAATCCGCGTACGTGGACAAGACTTCCCAACGGCACCGGTCCTTTCAAGCTGGAAATTTACCAGCAGGGCAGGCAGTTGGTTCTAGTCGGCAATCAGGATTACCATCTTGGTGCGCCTAAACTTACGCGTATCGAATTTAATCTTAGCGGTGGTTCAATCCTTACTGCTTATGAGAATGGGGAAACTGATGTTTCCGGTGTCGGCATTGCCGACGTTGATCGCGTTCGTGATCCCAACGATCCGTTAAGCCGCGAGGTTGTTGAAGCTCCGTCTCTTTCGACTTCCTACATCGGGTTCAATATGTCTAAGCCGCCCTTTGACGATATTCTTGTTCGTCAGGCCATGACTCAGGCTATTGATATTGATACGATTGCTCGAGTGGTTCTTAAAGATATGATTGCTCCTGCACATAGTATCGTACCTCCAGGCATGCTTGGATATACTCCGATTCAGTCTAAGTTGACCTATGATGCCCAAAAGGCGCGTGATCTTTTAGCTAAATCTAAATATGCGGGCAATATGCCGACGATCGTTTTGACTGTTTCTGGGCAGGGCGCAACAGCCGGTCCGGTAATTGAAGCCATGATTGAGATGTGGAGAAAAGAGCTTTCGCTTAACGTTAAGATCGAACAGGTCGAATCAACGGCTTTCTTCGATAATCTTAAGCGCGGGAAATACCAGATGTTCTCATTGGGTTGGGTTGCTGACTATCCTGACCCGGCAGACTTCCTTGATCTTAAGTTCCATTCCGCCAATTCAGTGGCGAATAATGAAACTCAGTACAGTAATGCGGAAGTTGATGCATTGCTTGATCGCGCGCGAGTTGAAAGCGATCCGCAAACGAGAGCCCAACTGTATCAGCAGGCCGAAACAATTATTTTGAACGAAGCGCCATGGCTGCCATTCTTGCACGGTAAGACACTTTTGGTTGTTAAACCCTACGTGAAGGGATACGTTCCTTCTCTGTTGGGCGAACCCTTCTATAGGTTCATTGAAGTAAACTAATTTTTATAAATAATCCGCCGTTTCTAAAAACGGCGGTTTTCTTTTTTATATAATTCAGTTGACTTTTTCATGTATTACATGTAAAAGAAAACTAATAAAAAGAGTCCCTTGAAAAGGAGATATTAAATATGAACATGAAGCGACTGGTAATTGTTGCTGTTGTTGTAACGATTGTTGTTGGCGGGCTCGTTACCGTTCTGAATTTTTCAGGCGGTGAACCCTCAGGTACATCAATTTGTCCAAAGGATCAGGTATTTCCGTCTGAAAATTCTTCTATTCGTATAGGAGAATCTGCCCCTGAATTTATCGTTTGCACCGCGGACGGCAAGCTAATAAAGCTGTCGGATTATCGGGGAAAGCCCGCATTCGTTAACTTCTGGGCATCTTGGTGTCCGGCATGCCGCGTGGAAATGCCCTCAATGGAAAAGATTCATCAGACTTATCGCGGACGCATGTATATGCTGGCAGTCAATGTACAGGATAACGAAGCTAGTGCTCGCGCATTCTTTAGTGAAGAACACAATTTTTCCTATACATTACTGATTGATGCATATAATAATGCTAATGATACGTATCGTGTCAGGGGTATTCCTCAGACTTTTCTAGTAAGTTCAGACGGTATTATACAAGGAATAATTATCGGAGCTCGTGATTGGATGAGTTCAGGATGCGTTTCGCTTATGGACGTATTTGCTTCCGGAAAAGAAGTTACGAGGGCAATGATCCGTGGATGCTGACATTTTTATTGGCGGAGCATTTGTCGCCGGCCTACTGTCATTTTTTTCACCGTGTCACTTGCCGCTTGTGCCCGTATACCTGATGTATTTAGGCAGTACAAGTGGCGCTGGACGTTTGCGTATTTTCCTGAATGCTTGCGCTTTTGTCGCAGGATTTGCCATCGTTTTTACATTTTTTGGTGTAGGCGTTGGCTTGTTGGGAAGCGCGCTTGCTCCGTATCTTGGAAATATCCGTTTTGTTTCTTTTATCATTCTTATTTTGCTCGGCCTGAGCATGCTTGAAATTTTTAATTTCTCGCCTCCTTGGGCAAGTAAGATGCTTCAAGTACCCTCACGCATAAAAGCTCCGTTGTTGGTTTCGTTTATCGTAGGCGTCATCTTTGCTTTCGCGTGGTCGCCATGTGCGGGACTTTTCTTAGGATATATTCTTACTCTTGCATTTACGTTTGATGACTGGCAAATGAGCACTCTTTTGCTGGGAGTCTATAGTGCGGGGTTGGGGATTCCGTTTCTTGTAGTCGCGTTGTTCTTTGATCGCGTTATGGCTCTTAAACGAGTGAGTCGTTATTTGCCTGTGGTGAAGAAAATCTCCGGTGTAATACTTATAATTTTTGCTTTTCTTATACAGTTTGATTTGCTTACCCGTCTCATTAGTCTAGTCTTTTACAAATAAAAATAATCCCGCCAGGGAAGGAGAGAAAAAAATGGAAGACCAATCAGTAGGGGAATCTCCTAACGAAATTTCGCCTGAAGAACCGCCTGTTCCATCTATTATACGAAGCAGAAAATTATTGCGATTGCCTAAACCGAAAACTTTTTTTATGGGGTTCGCAATTTTGCTTTCTCTTTCGCTGGCAGTGAGCGCGAACTTGCAGGCATTTATGCATACGCATACATATACAGCTCAGGATATTCTGGCTGACGGTTATCTTGATCAGGATTTTTCTTTGTTGAATGCTACTGCAGATGACACTTATTTTAAGGTACACGAAAGCGTCCGTACCGTTGCTATCTTTTATGCTGCTGCAGCGGATCCCAAGACTATTTTGGGTTCTTTTTCTGTACCAGGCGCGGTCGTATCTGATAAGTACGTAATGGTAACGTCTGAGGTTTTGCCTCCTGCGGGTTATGTGCTAGTCGGCACGCTTATGGTTTCAAGTGAATACGATCGGGATATGAAGACCGAAACTCTTGTGGGCATTGAAGCGCCAAGCTCAAAGTATCAGATTGTTGCTTTCGAGCGTCCAGCAGAAGATACAAACGATACTCCTAAGCTGGATGTTCCGTCTCTTGCGCTTGTCCGTCCGGATGACCTTACTGGTGGAAACGCTCTTCTTGCAGTTCCTAGCGATATACTGATCCAAAATACTGTTTTGACCCCGGCACCACTCCGTGGTTCTGTGGTTTATGCCATCAAAGGCACTCTGGCGATTATCGCTGTGGATGTTGCGGTGGGACAGCCTATTTTTGCTCTGCGTGACGGCGTGCCGGAATTCGTCGGCATAGCTACCGCTGCTTCAGAGCAGGGCGTAATTGTTACTACTGCGGATGCGATCGGTCAGTATCTTGATTTTATTAAACTTGGCGATTAATTTTGTTGAGTTAACCTCTTGTTAAAAAACAAGAGGTTTTTATTTTTTCAGCAGGCAAGTTGACATATTTATTGTTATATTATATGCTCATTGCAAATCGTTGGAAGTTTTTCGTTGCTGTTCTTGCGGTTGTTTTGGTTGGTGTCGTAGGTTTTTCTGCTTATAAAAATAGCGGCCTATCTTCGGATGGATCCGACAGTAGCGCACTTTGTCCGCAAGCCACTCCACCCGAAGTTGATTTTACGGTATTGAACGATGTATACACGGTGTTCCGTCAGCAATCCGTTTACCAGTCGAAAGTTGCTAAGCCGGATATTCTTTTGCGCGGCGCCCTCAAAACTATTTTTGGTTTCGTTGGTGTTAACGAAAAGAGTATTCCTGATTGGGCAACCGATATGGTTGACCAGCAGATAGCTGCGGGTCAGGTCGATTTTGGCGTTATCCAGAAAGTTTATGAGCGCATGGTTCAGGATCCTGCTTACAGTGTTTTGCAGAATCCTCAACGGCGTCAGGATCTTTTTGAAAGCGCTGTGAACGGCATTATTAAAGCTATCGGCGATCCTTTCGCCAGTTATTATAATGCAGATCTTTATAATTCTGGCGCATCTGATTCCAGCGGTAAGTACGAAGGTATCGGTGTTTCTACTCGCGACGAGAATAATGAAACTATTATCGCAACAGTTTTTGCCGGCTCTCCTGCAGAAAAAGCTGGTTTGAAGTCCGGTGATGTGCTTACTAAAGTGGACGGTAAATCCATTGAAGGGTGCAGCCGTTTCCAGCTTACGCAGAAGATCAGAGGAGAAGCCGGTACTACGGTTGTTATCACCGTTCGCCACATGAATGGCGCTGTGGAAAATATGCCCGTTGTGCGCGGTCCAGTCTATTTCATGCGCTATTGTAGTTATCTTGTCAGGCTCCGCGGCTCTTTCTCTTATGAAATTAAATATATCCTGACGAAGAAAGAGTATTTGTTTTAATTTGATTTGCTTATCCTTTTTAGCGTGAAGTTCGTTATTAATTTTATTGTCAATTTCTAACAAGCTTAGAATTAATTCCGACTGCACATCAAGGTCATGCTGCGAATCCCATGTTTTGTCTAAATTGTCCGCCAGAATTACGATTTGGCAATAGACGTGCCTATTGTTGTGCTTGTCGGTCGCGACCCGCAGAATCGTCCGGGTTCAAACGACAACTCTTATAGCGCTTCGGAAGTTTTCGCCGGTTCGCTTCGTGATAACGGCCGAGCTGTTATTATCGGGGAAAGTGCAACTGGCGGAAAAGGTACTGTTAACATGACCTATCCGTTACGTAACGGTAAGTACGGCGCACTTTATATCGCAATTGGGCTTTGGAAAACACCAAACGGTGATTTTATTGAACGTATTGATACCGATGGAGATGGATATATTCCGTAATAAATAAAACCCGCACAATATGTGCGGGATTTTTTTATTGTTTGCAGTTTATGCGGGTAATTATAGAATTGGGAGTTTCCGTATATTCGCGGTCGAAAAGTTTGCGCATGAAATTATAATGCAGCGGGTAGCATGCTTTTAGGATATCGGGCGAGACCACAAAAAGAGCGAAAGCTTCAGCGGCAGATTCGGCTAACTGATTTGCCTTATGACTTAAAGGATAAATAGTAGACGGTTCTTCCAGCCATGATATTTCTCCCTCAGCATTCTTTGTTGAAACTATTTTTTCAAAAGTTTGGAAATCATGAGTGTCTTTTTCTGAACGGAAGAAATAGATATGACCTAGTTCATGTAGCGCCACATAGAATTTTTCATTATGCGAGAATCCGTTTAATATCGGTGGTTCCGAGTCAAGAGGATAGTTCTTTGACGAAGGCTGTTCATTAAAATAAATACCCGTTGTTAAGTCTGGGTAAGCCCGACCGGACCATTTTTCATTGGATTCTACGGTAAGCGTGACATTCAAGCCATTTTCGGATTTAGTGCCTGTAACAATATGTGACGGTAGCGTATCAAGCGCTTCATCTAATGCTTTTATCCAATCTTTGGATTCGGTTCTGTTGGTTTCTTTTTGTATGGTAACGTGCACCCAAGGATATTTACTGTTGATGCTGGCATTGATAGAGTCTGTGTTTATGAACGTGGTAAGCAGAACGATTACGATAGTTAGAGCGGCGAATCTGTACAATTTGCGCTTCATGCTTATTCCTTTGTATAGGTGCTAAGCACTCTTTATCATGCGCGATGGACATTTGTAAAATAAAAACCCGCCTTTTTACAAGGCGGGTGATTTTTTATTCATTATATATAGGTAGTCCTTCAAAATCGGACAGCTGCCACAGGGTTTTAAATGCAAGTCGGGTGATATTTCTGGCTTTTAGCGCATTTATCTTATTTGCAGTATCAGACGGTTGATGATAATCAGGATGTTCATCGGAATTCAGGAAAATGACAGGAATTCTGTTATTTTCGGGGCTTTGAACGAAGAATGAAGCCTGGTCGCTTCTCCAGAAAATCTGTTCTTCGCGCAGTTCTTCTGGCGGGATTAGAAGTTTCATTCCGATATCTGCGTTCGCGGTCTTTAGCATTTCATAAAGTGTGGGACTGCGACTCGCAAAATCGGTAAGGTCCGGAGAGCCGATAAGCAAGACTTCGTCCTGTGCATTCCGGCTTATCATATCAAGATTGAACATACTAACTATTTTTTCAAACGGAATGGGCGGATTTTCAGCAAAATATTGTGAACCCCACAAACCCCTGCTCCCGGGAACAGTTCGCCATTTTGTACACCGAGGTGGTCGTAGTGGGCACCTATTACAATATATTCATTTTTCTTCGTGGTTCCTTCAAGATATCCGACGACATTTCGTGCTCTTGAATCGATGGTATATTCATTTTTCAAAGCCCATGCCAGCAGTCTTTCTACCGAAAAATCGGGGTTTTGCACATCACGTAAATCGAATTCCTGAAAATAATTTTTGTTAAAAGATTTGAAACCATATGAAATAAGAGTATCTGCAATGTAATTCGAAGCTTCAAAGCTTCCAGGAGTCGCGTTGCGTCGCCCTTCTCTTTGGGGAGCTGCTAGAAAATCTATAGTTTCCTGGAGTTCTTCTGTGGTTATCGAATTAATTCCGGTTTCAATCGCAGAGAAATCATAAGAATACGGTTTATTATATGAGAACGCGCTTATTCCGGCGACCAAACCTATAATTACGATAAGCGTAATAGTTGATGCGGCAATTTTGCGTGAGAATTTCACGTCTCTCTCCCATTGTAATGTTCTTCAATTTAATATTCTAATAGACTATTTTTAAGGTTATGTCAATTTATTGATCCCGTTAGAAATTTACGGCTAGTTCAATCTTTTTTAAAAAATAATGTTTTGAAGCAAGACAGAATATAATTTTAATTTCGTAAATTTCTAAACGGGATTGACAAAATCAACATAAAATTATAAAGTAAATCTAATTTAAAGTTCTTTTATACCAAGGAGTTCTGTATGGGAACCTATATTATCAGGCGTTTATTGTGGATGGTGCCTATATTTTTTATCGTTTCTTTCGGAACGTTCATGCTTACGCGTTATGCTCCGGGTGATCCTATTTTGGTACGAGCGGGGCCGCGAGCCGATCCCGAAGTTATTGAGCGGATAAGGCATCAACTTAAACTTGATGAACCTATTCCGATACAGTACATCAGCTATATGACCGGATTTTTTACCGGGGATCTTGGCGAAAGTATCTCTAAGTATCCCGGCACTCCCGTAGCTGAACTTGTTTTTCCGCGTATTGCTGTTTCCGCACAACTTGGATTTGTGGCTTTGCTTATGATATTTCTTTTAGGAGGATTAATCGGTATCATTGCGGCGCTAAATCATGGAAAATGGAAGGACCCCTTCCTTATCAGCATCTGTCTTTTCTTCCATTCGATACCTTCTATTGTGGGTATTCCTATCCTGCTTTACATTTTTGTCCTTCAGTTGCATCTGGTTCCGGCATCGGGCTGGGACGGTATATTTTCACTGAAAATAATCATTCCTTTGCTCGTGTTCACTCTGCCGGCTTTGGCGGGTCCAGCGCGTTTAATGCGGAATACTTTATTAGCAGTCCTTGATCAGGATTATATTAGAACAGCTCGTTCGAAAGGCTTGACCGAAACGAGCGTAATTGGAAAGCACGCCTTGCGTAATGCATTACTGCCAATGACTACTGTCGTTGGACTATCTCTTGTTTCAGTATTCGAAGGTTCGTTCTTTATCGAGATGCTCTATGGGATTCCTGGTATCGGCGTTCTTTCGCTAGAGGCAGTATATGCTCGTGACTACGATATCATTATGGCTCTGGCGCAGTTCAGTCTTATACTTTTCTTGGTTTTTCAGATTCTGACCGATATCATTTATACTATGATTGATCCGCGGATCAGGCTTGAATCTTCCGAAGAATAAATAATAATGTGCGCGTTTAAAAAACGCGCATTTTTTGTTCATGCGTTCGTGGAAAAGTAGAGCTTTTTCATTTTTTGCTTGTCCGCCAAAGGCGGATTCGTCTCCCCGGCCTCGCTGAGCGAAGCGGGGCGGGCTGGCGGAAAAAATATCTAATTTATCTTTGCAAAATAAGGGTTTAAGCCTTATTATTGAAATATATATGTTTAAACGTTTGCCTCTGTGGTTTGTGGTAATTCTGGTGCCTTTGGATTTTATTGCCGCCTCATTAGCCGGGGTGGTTGCCTGGCTTTTAAGGTTTCATCCGATGATCCAGTCTTTAAAGCCGGTAATTTTTAAATTAAGTTTTACGGAATATTTTTATTTAGTATTGTTGGCAGCGGCTTTCAATACGGTGGTTATAGCTTCTTTGGGTTTATATAATGTCAGGCAAGAAGTTAAATTATTGGGGACGGTAACTAAGCTTATCTTTGCCGCCTCTGTAACTTTTGCCGCAATAACCTCTGCCATATTTATTAGGCAGGAGCTTTTTGATTCAAGGTTTTTGGTGATTGCATGGTGGTTTTTCGCGATTTCATTTCTTTTACTTGAGAGGTCCGCGGTCAACTTTTTTATAGATAGATTGGGTTCAAAAATAGGATTTCCGGTAATAAAAATATTATTAATTGGACAAGATCACGTCAGCGAAAGATTGGCAAAAATATTAAATGAAGATAGATCATTGGGCATGCGCGTTGTTAAACATCTTTTTGCTCCGGATAAGAATGAAATATCAGCTCTTGTTGCAGATAATCTCATAGATGAGATTTTGTTGGCCGATACAAATTATCCAAAAGAGAAGATACTTGAGCTTATAGAATTTGCAAATGAGAGACATCTGCTGTTCTCTTTTGTTCCCAATTTATTCCAAACGCTGACAGTTAATTCAAAAACTGCTGTCATTGGAGACGTGCCTTTTGTTGAGTTAAGACGAACCCCGCTTGAAGGTTGGGGAAAGATCGTCAAAAGAGCAGCTGATATGATGGGTTCGACTTTGGGAATTATATTTTTTGCTCCTTTGATGTTGGCTATCGCGTTGGCAATTAAACATGATTCTCCGGGCCCTATTTTATATAAAAGCAAGCGAGTGGGACCAAGGGGGCATTTTACAATGTTCAAGTTCAGAACGATGAAGGTGGAATATTGCACGGGAGAAGGATATCCAAACGCGGCAGAGGCTGAGAAAGCAGAAAATGATCTTATACAAAAGTACAATACCAGATCAGGCCCCGTTCCCAAGGTTTTAAACGATCCGCGAAGAACAAAATTAGGAAGATTTCTTGAAAATAGTAGTTTAGATGAACTGCCGCAATTTTTAAATTCATTAAAAGGAGATATAAGTTTGGTTGGTCCACGTCCGCATTTACCCAAAGAAGTGGAAAAATATGAGAAAATATATCATAGAGTTTTTGCTTTAAAACCGGGGATTACCGGAATGGGACAGATTTCAGGCCGTTCAGATTTAAATTTTGAAGATGAATTCAGATTAGATCTCCATTATATTGAGAATTGGTCGTTGTGGTTGGATTTGATAATTCTTTTGAAGACACCGTTTTCTATTTTATTTAAAAGACATAGAAGTTAGAAACAAGTCAATATAAAATGTAAATATAAAAAAGCAAATTAGTGAACCTCGACGTACGTCGGGGAACCAAAATTTTAATATTTTATTTTTAATTTTTGATTTTAAATATGAGGGTTGCTCTTGTACACGACTATTTAACTCAATATGGCGGTGCCGAAAGGGTATTGGAAGCATTGTGCGATATATTTCCACAAGCTCCCATTTTTACCTTGATTTATGATGAGCGGGGGACCAAGGGCGTTTTTAAAGAACGGCGCATAGTAACTTCTTTTTTGCAAAATTTTGAATTTGTCAAAAAACATCACCGTTTATTTCCTCCACTAATGCCGATTGCCGTTGAACAATTTGATCTGTCGGCGTATCAGGTTGTTATTTCTGATTCGGCTAGTTTTGCAAAAGGTATAATTACCCGACCGGAATCAAAGCATATTTGCTATTGTCATACTCCTACCCGGTTTGCTTGGGACGACAGTCATCGCTATGTTGAAGAATTTGGCGGATATCCTTTGATAATGAGAAAATTAGCCCCTATATTTTTGAATTGGTTAAGGATTTGGGACCACTCTGCGTCATTGCGTCCGGATACTTTTATTGCAAATTCATATCATGTTCAAAACCGGATACGTAAATATTATGGACGCGATGCCGAAGTTATTTTTCCTCCGGTAAAAGTAGATTATTTTTCAAAAGGCAAACGAGACGAACAAGATTTTTTCCTTATGGCGGGTCGCCTGATCGCATATAAACGTTTTGATCTGGGCATTGAAGCGGCGCGTAGAGCAGGCTTTAATCTCCATATTGTCGGGGATGGTCCCGCAAAAAAACAATTGAAACAGTTGGCTCAAGGCGCGCCAAATATAAGGTTTTTGGGGGCTGTAAGTGATGAGGTATTAAGGGAAGAATATTCAAGGTGTCAGGCAATGATTTTCCCTCAAGAAGAGGATTTTGGTTTGGTTGCCGTAGAAGCTATGGCTGCAGGAAGTCCTGTTATCGCATGGCGCGGAGGAGGAGCCCTTGAAACAGTACAGGACGGGAAGACCGGTATGTTTTTTGAAGAGCAAACGGTTGAATCTTTGGAAAAAGCCCTGCAAAAATTCAATAATAACGATTTTTCAACAGAATACATAAAAGAACATGCAAGAAATTTTGACACCACGATATTTAACCAAAAAATAAAGAATTTTATTGATAAACAGCTTATTTAAAAATAATATAATTTTTATATATGATTGAATTTAAAACCGCGATTAACCTTATGTTAAAGAATAAATTTTTTGTAGTTTTTTGTGTATCTTTGGGTTTGTTTTTGGGATGGATTAGTTTTTCCATTAATAAGCCTTCCGCGTATGCCGTAGTTTCTTTGGTTCATGACGGAATAAATGAAGAAAATATAGTTCCTTCATATCAATATGACGGTTATTATTTAATAGAGACGACAAGAATTTTTGGCGAAAGATTAGGACAAATATTACTTAATCCTGTTTTAAATAACGATCCGGAAACCACCTTAAATAATTCTTTAAAAATAAAGCGCATTCAGCGTTTAACGCCGGCAGATTATAAAATAATCATAAACGGAGACATATCAGTTTTAAATGAGTATGGTCAGTGGCTTGAGGAAAAAATCAGCGAAGATATAACTTTGTTTGCCCAAGAGACGGGAGAATATGCTAATTTTACTGCTAAGGTTTCTGATTTTAATCCCGTCAGCCAAGTGCCTGTGGTTAATAGGGCGATAGCCGGATCCTTAGTAGGTTTTTTGATTTCAATTATGTTCATTTTGTTCCGTTATTATTTTAAAGAAGAAAAACTGTGATAGTTGGCATAGATATACGTCATTTATCTGCAAGACAGAGCGGAGGTATCGCAGGATACACCGTTCATCTTATAGATTATTTAAGCAAAACGTTTCCGGATACGACATTTAAACTTTTTTCGACAGGAAAATCTTCGCCCGTTGCAGAAAAAATATTGAAGGACAGGAAAAATTTTGTTTTAAAACACATAAATTTACCAAATCGTTTTTTGGATCCTTCGTTTAGATTTTTAAAAGTTCCCTTAATAGACCGCCTTATGGGCGGTATCGATGTTTTTTTAAGTCCTCATTTTTTGTCGACTGCTTTATCTGCTTCATGTCCCCGCATTCTGATAATTCATGATTTATCTTTTGTACGCTTTCCGGAACTATTTTCATGGCAGGATAAATTATGGCACGGTTTGATGGATCCAAAAGCACAAACTCAAAAAGCGGACCGGATAATTACGGTTTCAATGGCCACCAAAAAAGATTTGATGAATATTTGGAAGACGCCTGAAAATAAAATTAAAGTTGTTCATTCCGGCATCGATCAGTTTTTTATGGATAGAGCGGCACACGAAGGAGAAAGGGAGGAAATAAAAACAAAATATAAATTACCTGGTCGTTTTATTCTTGCGTTAAGCGCGATAGAACCCAGGAAAAATTATGTAAATTTGATCAAAGCTTTCGAAATCCTTAAAAATTCTGACCCCAAATCATCAAGCAATCTTTCTTTGGTTATAGCCGGCCCTTTGACTCATAGGGCTTCCGATACTGTCGCTACAGCAAAAAGATCACCCCACAAAAGCGAAATAATTTTTACTGATTTTGTAGATGAGAACGACAAGCCTCTGGTTTATGATTTGGCAGAAATCTTTGTCTATCCAATAATATTTCGGCTTTAGCCGATACTATGGGACGATTGCTTAAAGATGAAAATGCGCGCAATTTCTTGAAGCAAAAAGGTATAAGTAAAGCGAAAGAATACGATTGGAATATTGCTGTCGGACAGATACATTCTATTCTTGAACAAGAAGTTGACCTAAAAAGAAATAAAATATTTGCTTCTTAGTTATTGTTGATAATTTTTACATGAAAAAAAATATTACTATAGGCATCGACGCCAGAATGTGGGGAGATAAGCAAACCGGAATTGGCCGGTATGTTTCTTCGCTCAGCGAAGAATTTTTTAAGCAGGCGCCGGAAAACAACTTTGTTTTGTTTATGCGTGATATAAAATATCTCGATAAATACGCGCATTATAAAAATATCAGGTCCGTTAAGGTTAATGAACGATGGTATAGTTTTGGTGAGCAAATAACCCTGCCGGCACATTTTTTAAATAAGAATTTAGATGTTCTTTTTGTTCCTCATTTTAATGTCCCGCTGATATGGCGCGGTAAATTTGTCACCACAATTCATGACGTGACCCCGTTATTTTTTCCGGGGCATCTGCAGAAAGCTTCTTCAATAAGGTCTCGTGCATTTCGGACCGTATTCTCCTCTGCCTTAAAGCGCGCTCAACATATTATTGCCGTATCTTCATATACTAGAGATCAGGTAATTAAAAATTTTGGAAGAAGTTCTTCAGATAAGATCAGTGTAATTTACGAAGGAATTTCAGATTTAGGCGATAAAAATATTACAGAGAATATTTTATTAGCTCATCGCATCAAAAGCGGTATTACTAAGCCGTTTATTTTTTTTGTCGGGGTTTGGCGGCCGCATAAAAATATTACTGGTCTGCTTGAAGCCTTTGCGCTTATAAAAAAGAGGTTCGGAGGTAAATATTTATTGGTTTTAGGAGGCGAAGAAGATCCTCGATATCCTGAAATTAGATCTACTTGGGAAAGATTGGGACTGGAAAATGATATTGTAAGGCCAGGCTTTATACCGGATAATGAATTGCCTCTTTGGTATAAGACTTCCGCAGCAGTTGTTATACCTTCTTTTGTTGAGGGTTTCGGTTTGGTGGGTTTGGAGGCGATAAAATATGGTTCTTTTGTTGCTGCAAGCAGTGGCGGCGCAACTCCGGAAGTATTGAAAGGAGCCGCAGCTTATTTTGATCCACAGGACCCCGCAAATATGGCCCAAGTCATTGCGGGGGTGCTTCAAAGTGAAGAAGAGCAGGTTAGGCAGAAGGAAGAAGCCGGTAAGGTTATAAGTCTTTATTCGTGGGAAAAGTCTGCAGCGCAGACGCTGAATATTTTGCGTAAAGCCGCAAGCGGCCAATAATTAAAATTTTATGGATCCCGTTAGAAATCTTCAGCATAAAAATTTAGGTATAAATTTTTATGCAAAGGACGGCGGGATAATTAAAAAAAGTCTGTACAAGCTTTGATTATCGAACGATTATCAGTTAATACAGACTTCTAACGGGATGGACGGGATTTTTTGGGCTCCACAAATTAAAAAACATTTACAAGAGGAAGAATTCTTTCCGGCAAAGGAAGAATTATTACGCATACTTGAAGAATATAAATTAAGGGAGGACGAGATTAACGGAAGCCACCAAATTTCTAAAACTCCGTTAAATTTGATGCCTCATACGGAAAGCAATTATCCTTTATTTCACTTTTCCTTTTACCAGAAGAAGAATATTTCTTTGAAATGGACTATCTTGAAAGGGGGGCCAAGGCCCTCGCCGAAGGTAATTATATGGAGGCGGAAAAAGATTTTGATAACGCGTATCTTAAATTGACCGAAGCACAGCATGAATTTAATGTTTTTGGTGCCGGAATTATGTCTTTGGTATCCCAAATACCTTTTTCGAATCCGATTCGATCAGGAGATAATATGCTTGAAGCAGCTTTGCATCTCTCTTTGTCGGGACGCGCAATGGTCCAATTGCAGAAAGAATTTTCTTCTTTTTCAATAAATAATCTCTTATCCGATAACGTCAATTCAGACAGAATAATAAATTTATCTGCTACAGCCGACACGATCCTTGATGCTGCTAGCCAGATGACTCAGGCGAATGATGCCTTAAAAAAGGTAAGCGCAGTTGATATTCCGGCTTCATTCCTGCCAAAATTTAATTTTTTGAAAGATACGATGGATAGAACGTCCGTATATTTAAATGCATTACTGTCCAATCAGAAAACGGTTCTTGCTATGTTGGGTGAGGCGGGTCCCAGGCGCTACCTGCTTCTTTTTCAGAATTCTAGTGAAATTCGCGCAACCGGAGGGTTTATCGGAAATGTGGCTTTATTGAAAATAGCCGACGGCAGTATAGAAAAATTCAAATTTTATGACGTTTATGATCTGGACGGACAATTGGCTGAACATATTGTTCCGCCGCGTCCAATTCAAGATATATCTAGTGCGTGGTCGTTGCATGACGCCAATTGGTTTTTTGATTTTCCCTCGAGCGCCCGTAAAATAAATTCTTTTTATGAAAAAGAAGGAGGAGCGACCTTAGACGGAGTTATCGCATTGAATTCTAGCGTTGCTGAAGACTTGTTGTCTGTTTTGGGACCCGTTCAATTAACTAAAGATGCCGATATTATAAATGCGGAAAATTTAGTTGATAAACTGAATGAATTCGGTGAAAAAGCTGTAAGTAATGATGATTTTAATCAGCGCATGGCGCTTGAGGAAATATTTAATACACTGCTCGGTCGTTTAGGTAAAATGAATAGCGAACAAGCCTTGGCTTTAGCTCGTACCCTGAACAATTCTATTTTAAGAAAAGATATTCAGG
>Ga0075927_103_pt1 | contig 17603 bp, 19 predicted proteins | sample RifGroA2_FD_67907 | JGI IMG/M metagenome (GOLD analysis project Ga0075927, IMG submission 67907) | Parcubacteria bacterium GW2011_GWA2_40_8 | reverse complement strand
TTACGGGAAACTCCTCCTGAATTAGCCGCAGATATAATAGAACGCGGCATGACTATTTCAGGCGGCACTGCGCTTTTACGTAATTTAGACCAGCTAATAACCTCATCTACAGGCGTTCAGGCTATAGTTGCAGAAGAGCCATTGCTTTGTGTCGCAAAAGGAACGGGTGTCGCTTTGGAAAACTTAGATGTTTATAAAAAGAGTATAATTACCAGAAAATAGTTCATCATGACTATTGGTATTCATGCCGAAGCTGATTTGCTTGCCCAGCGTACAGGTGTCGAAGAATATTTATATCATTTGTTAAAACAATTCACTTCTTTAGCTAAGGAAAAACAGCAACAAATAATTCTCTATTACAGAACAAATCGCGCTTTAGATTTTCTAGAGAGCGATATTTTTAGTAAAAAAGAATTAAAATGGCCCATGGTATGGACACAGATCAGGTTGGCCTTTGAGTGTTTAATATATCCTCCGGATATTCTATTTGTTCCGGCGCAAATCCCGCCGTTTTTTTCTAACGTCAAAACGGTTATTACCGTTCACGGGTTGGAATTTTTGCGATATCCGGCTAAGTACCCTTTGTTCAAAAGAAAGTATCTTTATTGGGGAACTAAAATTGCCTGTAAAAGAGCAGCTGCAATAATTGCCGTATCTGAATCAACAAAAAAAGACTTGATGCATTATCTTGATGTGCCAGAAAATAAGATTACAGTTATTTATCATGGTTTTTCTGGGTCTTCGAACGATATAGCGGTTAAATCTATTTTTGAGTGGCCATATTTTATTTATATAGGCAGGGTTGAAACCAAAAAAAATATAGACGGATTAATAAAAAGCTTTACTCTTTTTAAAGCAAAGACCGGATATGCGCATAAATTAGTTTTGGCCGGCAAACGTGGTTTCGGTTTTGAGAAAATATCGTCAATTGTTGCTAAATCGGAATATAAAGACGATATAATTTTTACGGGCTATGTAGACGAAAAAACCAAATTTGATCTTTTAAAACATGCTGCGGCTTTAGTATTTCCTTCATGGTATGAAGGTTTCGGATTTCCTATTTTAGAAGCGCAAAGTACGGGGACCGCAGTAATTACCAGCGATGTTTCCAGTATGGGTGAAGTTTCCGGAGATGGTGCTATACTGATTAATCCTGAATCTTACCAGGAAATTTCAGCAGCTATGGCTTTAGTTGTAGATAATCTGGAGTTTAAACGAGGGTTAATTGATAAGGGTTTTTTAAATCTAAAACGTTTTAGCTGGGAAAAATGCGCAAGAGAAACCTTTAACGTATTAATAAACGCATGAAAATAGCCTTTGTTCATGATTATTTGGTTCGTTTTGGCGGCGCAGAACGCGTTCTTTTTGCTATGCATAAATTATATCCCAATGCCCCTATATATACATTATTGTGGGATGAGGAAAAAATGAGACCGTTTTTTCCTGAAGCAAAAATAAATTCATCATTTTTAAACAAATTTCCAAGGATTTTAAGTCGTCATCCTCGCAGATTGTTGCCGTTTATTCCTCTTGCCGTAGAATCTTTAGATTTTTCCGATTACGATGTTGTTATATCTTCGTCCTCGGCCTTTATTAAGGGTATCGTGACCAGGGCAAATACCGTACATATATGTTATTGTCACGCGCCGGCTCGTTTTCTGTGGGAGTCTAGCCATGCTTATTTGAAAGAGAAAAGATTGCCCGTTTTGGTGCGTTCATTTGGCGCGCTTTTTTTCAATTATTTGCGTGTGTGGGATTTGAATGCAGCTTCTCGCGTGGATTATTTTTTGGCAAATTCGCGTTTTACGGCTTTGCGTATAGCTAAATATTACCGCAAAGAAGCAAAGGTTATTTATCCTCCCTTACGTAATATAAATACAGTACATGAAGGCGAGTCTAAGACTCCGACTCAAAAACCTTATTTTGTTATTGTTTCCCAGTTGGTTAGCCCCAAAAGGATCGATCTGGCGGTTAATGCATTTCGTAAACTCGAAATTCCATTGGTAATTATCGGGGAGGGGCCTGAAAGAAAAAAACTCGAAAGCATTTCAGGAAAAGAAACATTTTTCTTGGGACGTTTGGACGATATTGACGTTGACCGTATTTTAGCTAAAGCCGAAGGTTTTATTTTCTCGGGAGAAGACGATTTTGGCTTGGCTCCGGTTGAAGCTATGGCGCATGGCAAGCCGGTGCTGGCTTTGCGCAAAGGGGGGGCAATAGAAACAATAGCAGAGGGTGTAAGCGGGGAATTTTTTGATTCTTTGGATGTTGAAACTCTGGCTGACGGAGTCCGTCGTATGCGCGAAAATATTTTAAACGGAAAATACAATCCAGAGACTATAAGAAAGATCGCAGAGCAATACAGGGAAAGCGTCTTTGAGCAAGAGCTTAAAAAAGTTTTACATGAATATGTTGATAGGCCACGAACATATAATTAAATATTTCAATAATCTTGTAGAAAAAGATCGCTTGGCGCACGCTTATGCGTTTTCCGGTCCGGAAGGGGTAGGCAAGCGCACCCTGGTTTTAAATATTGCCCAGAATATTTTTTGTCCGGAGACAGGCGCTCTAAATCATAAACGTGACGTTTGTGTTATTTGTGTTTCAATAACGCGAGGCGACCACCCAAATGTTACGACAATTAAAGTAGATAAAGAAGGTGTTAAAAAAAATATCGCTATTGAACAAATAAGACAATTGCGTAAGAAGCTCATTCTTAAGGAAATGACGGGACGAAAGAGGATTATTATTATTGATGGAGCTGAATTTATGAACACGGAGGCGGCTAACGCTTTTTTAAAGACTTTAGAAGAACCTTTTTCGGATATAAATTTTTTCTTAATTACAAATTCTATCTCCTCGCTATTGGCGACCATAGCTTCACGGGTTCAGTCTGTTAGGTTTAATGTTGTTTCTGATGGTAAAATAGAAAAGGCTCTTGTTGCCAAAGGGGTTGAAACAAAACCAGCAAAAGAGTATGCTTCTTTGGCTTATGGATGCCCCGGCGCGGCTATAGCCATGGCTCAAGATAAGGATTTATATGCGGCAACAAAAGAAGTAAATAGGACGGTTAAATATTTTATATCTGATTTTATAAGTGAGCGTTTAAAGCTACCCGTTATATTATCCGAAGATCCGCAAAAAGCCGTCCTGCAAATAAATAAATGGCTTTTGGCTTTGGATGGCCTTATGAAAGAACAGCTGCAAAAAGATGATCCCAGAGTTAAATTAACCGCAAATTCAATGGGAAAACTTTTAAAACTAGCAGAATTGGGCAAGAATACTAATATAAATATAAGGTTGGCTTTGGAACAAATAATTTTTGACCGAGCAGAAAATAAGATTTAGAATTAAATTTATATGTCCCGTTAGAAGTCTTCCGCATAAAAAATTTACCAAAATTTTTTATGTGCGCAATAACGTGGCAATAAAAAATATAGTCTGGTAAACTTTAATTATCTATAATTAACGTTAATGCAGACTTCTAACGGGATATGCAAACAGCTTTTAAAATAATAATAATATCAGTAATAATTGCTATAGCCAGTTATGGTGTGGGTCTGGTATTAAAGGGAAATGGAGGACAATCAGGAGGAAATTCTAAAACTACCGTTAGCGGTTCGGGTATTTTATACTCTGAAGACAGCGGAGATACCTGGACTCAAAGAGCAAACGTTGTTTCCGGACAAAATATTTCAAAATATAACATAACTGAAATAGCTATACACCCGGTTAATACGGATATTATTTTTGCGGGCACTGATTCAGGAGGACTTTATCGGTCAAAAGACGCAAGTTCAAGTTGGGAAGCGGTATCTGATAAAAATAATATTTTATTGCCGCGTTCTATGGTAAGAGCTATTGCTTTGGATCGTGAAGACCCCAAGAGATTTTTTATCGCTGTTTTTCAGGATTCTAAAGGAAGGATCTTGAGAAGCGAAGATCAGGGCGAGAGTTTTCAGGAAATGTATTTTACCTCTAAGGATAAAATAGGCGTTAATGATGTTGTTTTATCGCCATTAAATAAGAACCAGATATTTATAGGCACAGATGACGGTTTGATCCTCGAAAGTTCTGATGGCGGTTTTTCCTGGCGAACTATCGGACGTTTTACCTCGCCGATCCACAAATTAGCACAGACTTCAGGAGGCGTTCTTTTGGCTGTAGTTAAAAATAAAGGCTTGTTGCGTTCAAGTGATTTAGGAGCAAATTGGCTTGAGAGCCAGGACACTCTAAACGGTAAAAGACTGCAGAGTTTTTCAGGAGCAAATTCCATAGAATATATGGTTATTGATCCTCAGAACGCCGCAAATATATACTTGGGTACTGCCTATGGTTTATTGCGCAGTATAGATGGCGGCATTTCTTTTACAGCTCCTCCGTTGGTAATACCCCCTCAATCTTTGCCGGTTATGAGCATTGGTATTGATCCGCACAATTCAAATATTATTTTTGTTGGCGCGGGCCAGGCCGTATATAGATCTGAAGATGGAGGAGAGCATTGGAGCGTTCATGCTGTTCCGACAAATAAACGTTTAAGGGTAATGAGTGTTTTTCCAAATAGCAGTAATAAAATTTTAATAGGAGTCGGGAAATAAAAATGTCAGCACAAGATATAATCAAAAAATTAAATAATAGCCTCGTCACCATAGAACAGGTTACGTCTACTAACCTTCAGTCATTGCGTACTGATCGGGCAAATCCCGCTATGGTTGAAGAGATTATTGTCGATGCTTATCAGTCAAGAATGCGCGTAAAAGAATTGGCCTCAGTCACGATCCCGGAGCCGCGAGTTTTGGTAATTCAGCCCTGGGATAAATCTATAATGGCTGCATTAAATAAAGCTCTCGAGTCTTCTGATTTGGGCACTTCTCCGGTTGTTCAAGGTGAAATAATACGAATTGTTTTACCGCCGATGAGCCAGGAAAGACGTACCGAATTAACAAAAGTTGTAGGAAAAAAAATAGAAGAAGCAAAAATAAGCATAAGACAGGTTAGGGAAGATGCTTTACGGGAGATCGATCAGCTTGAAAAACAAAAAGCGATCAGTGAAGACGAAAAATTTAAAGTAAAAGATGAGGCGCAAAAGAAAGTAGATGAATTTCAACAAAAAGTGATCGCTTTGGGTAAAGCTAAAGAAGAAGAAATCATGACGGTTTAACCCCGTTAGAAGTCTTCGGCATAAAAAATGCGGCAAATTTTTTATGCGCGCAATAGCGTGGCGCCAAAAAATATTTTTAGGTAAACTTTAATTATCTATAAACTAATGTTAATACATACTTCTAACGGGGTTTAATATATGAATATTATTTTTACTATAATTATATTTTTTGCAATGCTGGCCGTGCTCATATTTGTGCATGAGTTCGGACATTTTATTGCGGCTAAAAGATCCGGGGTGCGGGTGGATGAATTTGGTTTTGGTTTTCCTCCCCGCGTATGGGGTAAAAAAATAGGCGAAACAATATATTCAATAAATTTGTTGCCATTCGGCGGATTTGTGAAAGTTTTCGGAGAAGATGAAGGATTGTCACCCCTTCCGGATCAGACCGGCGGAGGAAAAGATAATTTTGATTCCGCCCGCAGTTTCACCGAAAAACCTTTTTATATTAAGATGTTTATTCTTTTTGCCGGCGTGATAATGAATTTTTTTCTGGCATTTGTTATTTTTTCTTTTATCCAGGTCATAGGGGTTCCAACCGGCATTGATGATAGCGTGGATTCTTCCGATGCCAAGGTATTTATAAGCGGCGTGGTTAAAGATAGTCCTGCCGCGATCGCAGGCCTAAAACCCAATGATCTTATAAAAGAAATACAATTTGACGGCTCTGTTGTTCAGCCCAAAAAACTTAAAGAGGCTCAAGAAGTTATACGCAATAACGCCGGAGAAAATATGATCATTGTTGTTTTAAGAGGCAGTGAAAATATTGAATTTAATGTAGTCCCTCGTGTTGATCCGCCTCCCGGCGAAGGAGCTTTGGGCGTTGAGCTTTTACGTGCGACAACATTACGATATCCGTGGTATGAAGCTCCGTGGCGAGGCTTTTGGGTAACTGTGGCAACCACTATTACCATGATAGACGGTATTATTTATCTTTTTTCTCAAATGTTTGTTACGGGCCAATTGAGCTCTGAAATAGCAGGTCCGGTCGGTATAGCCAGTTTAACCGGACAGATGACAGCTTTGGGCATTTCCCATTTATTGCATTTTGTTGCTATTATTTCTTTGAATCTGGCAATTTTGAACGCTTTGCCTTTTCCGGCTTTAGACGGGGGACGCGCGTTTACTCTTTTGCTGGAAAAAATACGCAGAAAATCATTTTCTACACGCAGCATTCAGACGGTTAATGGATTAGGATTTGCTGTTTTGATAGTTTTTCTTGTTTTTGTTACTATTCACGATATACAAAAGTTGATATAATTTTTACTCCGATATTATAAACATGAAGCAGAGTTTATATTTTGCCAAAACCCGTAAAGAAACCCCCAAAGACGCGCAGGAAATCAGTCATAAATTACTGATGCGCGGGGATTATATAGATCAGCTGGCAAGCGGTATCTATACTCTTTTACCTCTGGGTTTAAGGGTCCATCAAAAAATCGTCAACATAATAAGGGAAGAAATGAATGGAATTGGAAGCCAGGAATTGCTCATGCCCGCCCTACATCCTAAAAGCATTTGGACGAAAACCGGGAGGTGGAATGTTTATAAAGGGGAGATGTATCAATTTGAAGATAAGTCCGGACATTGGTTTGGTCTGGGTCCCACGCATGAGGAAATAATCACAACAATCGTAGCTAATCGTATAAATTCTTTCCGTGATCTGCCCCAAGCGCTGTATCAGATACAGACAAAATTTCGGGATGAGGCAAGGCCCAAAGCCGGTCTTTTGCGGGGAAAAGAGTTTATAATGAAAGATCTTTACAGTTTTCACGCAACCAAAGAGGATTTTGATAAATTTTATGAAACAGTTACCGAAGCTTATTTGAGAATTTTTAAGAGATGCGGAGTTGATGCTTTTCCCGTGCAGGCTTCAGGAGGCGCATTTACTAAAGAGATTACCCGTGAATTTATGATCAAGACGGGCGCAGGGGAAGACACAACACTTATCTGCGACCATTGCGGATGGGCTGCAAATAAAGAAGTAGCTGAAAATTTGCGTAAGAAATGTCCAAAATGCGGAGGAGAGATAAAACAATATACAACCGTTGAAGCGGGTCACGTTTTCCATCTGGGGACAGGTTTTTCTGAGAAATTGGGCGCTTCATTTATTGATGAGAATGGGGACAAGAAGCCTATCATTATGGGTTGTTATGGCCTTGGAACTACGCGTATTATGGCTTCAGTAGTTGAGGTTAATAACGACAAAAAAGGCATTATTTGGCCTTCAGAAGTAGCTCCATTTTCCGTTCATATATTATCTTTGGGTTCGGATATAAAGGTAAAACAGGAAGCACAGGCATTGGAAGATTATTTACAAAAGGAGGGAATTGAGGTACTTTATGACGACAGGGACCTTTCTGCCGGAGAAAAGTTCGCGGATGCTGATTTATTGGGTATTCCTCTAAGGGCCGTAATCAGTGAAAAAACACTCTCACAAGGCATGGTGGAAATAAAATACCGTAAAGATACTGAAGCGAGACTGGTGACAAGGGGAGACTTAATAAATGCGGCTAAAACTAAAAATTAATTTATGAGTTTATTTAAATTGCTCAATCAGGATATAGGCATAGATTTGGGTACTGCAAATACTTTAGTATATGTGCGGGGCAAGGGCATAGTAATAAATGAACCTTCAGTTGTAGCTGTAAACAAAAAAACCAATAAAATTTTAGCTATCGGCAACGAAGCCAGAAACATGGTCGGTCGCACGCCTGCGCATATTGTCGCAACCAGACCTCTAACCAAAGGTGTCATTTCTGATTTTGAAATTACCGAACAGATGTTAAGGCATTTTTTTGATCGCGTAAGAAATTACGCGCGTTTTCCTTTTTCAAGGCCGCGTGTGGTTATTGGTATACCTTCAGGGGTTACGGAAGTTGAGAAAAGAGCTGTTGAAGACGCCGCTAAAAACGCAGGAGCAAGACAAGTGTATCTTATTGAAGAGCCGATGGCCGCAGCCATAGGCGCAAGATTGCCTGTGCAAGAGGCTGCGGGGAATATGATCGTTGATATAGGCGGCGGAACTACAGAAATAGCAGTTATTTCTTTGGGGGGCATTGTAGCTTTCCGTTCTTTGCGTATAGCCGGAGACAAATTAAATGATGATATTATTCATTTTGCCCAGGAAGAGATGAAAATGGTTTTGGGCGAGAGAACGGCCGAAGAAATAAAAATAGCTACAGGTTCGGCAAAAGAATTGGAAGATCCTATTGTTGCGCCCATGCGTGGCAGAGATGTGTTAACGGGTTTACCAAAGGAAATAATGATCAGTGACACGCATATTAGGAGAGCTCTTTCAAGATCGGTTTATACTATCGTTGAAGCTATTAAAAATACCATTGAGGAAACCCCGCCGGAATTGGTTGCCGACATAATGAGCAAAGGAATTATTCTTGCCGGAGGCGGTTCATTGCTCAGAAATCTGGATAAGCTTATAGCGCAGGAAACGTTAATGCCTGTATATGTTACCGAAGATCCGTTAACTTCTGTGGTGCGCGGTACCGGTATTGTTCTTGAAGATATTGACGGTTTGCATGAAGTTTTAGTAAGCGCAGATTCCGCGGCCATACCGGTTTATTAAGAAATATAATAAAGATCATGTTTGATCATGAGAAGTAATAGAAGTATTAAGACTGTATTATTTTCGTTTGGTGCCATATTTTTTTTGGCACTTTTTTACATATCGGGTATAAGAAACAGTTTTGTTGGCGTATTTAATAATATTTTAGCTCCGGTTATTTCTCCGGCGCTTGAAACAATCTCTGCTCAGGAAGAAAAAGCTAAATTATTTGAGGAAGAGAATAATACATTACGCCAGGAAAATGTGGAGTTAAAAGATAAATTGGCGGTAACACAGACCTTACTTAAAGATAAAGATGCGCTAAGCCAATATAAAGCCGACAAGAAAATACTCACAAAAATTCTATGGTATAACATTATGCCGGGGAACAGAGTTGTCCATATAAATAAAGGACGGAATGATCAGATAAAAGAAAATATGGCGGTTGTGTCAGCCGGAGGGATGTTGGTCGGAAAAACTATTAATGTTTTGGATAATTCTGCGGATGTTCTGCTTATAGATGACCCGCGCTTTACAATAAGTGTTCAGGTCCAGGGTATAACAGGTTTACTCAACAGCAATCCGGATGGGGCAACATATATTTCCTTAGTTGGGGTTGATGATAATGTTGAGACCGGAGCAGAAGTGAGGACCGCCGGACAAGGAGATGGTTTGCCGCAAAATTTGCTTGTAGGAAGGGTAAGCGAAGCCTCTATAAACGGCGCTGAGCCGTTTTTAAACATAAAAGTGCTGCCTTTGGTTGATATTAAAAAACAAGAATATATTTTTGTGATCGACGTTAATAATTAAATAATGATATTTATTCACTTTTTAATTTTGATAACCCCTATTTTTGATGTTTTTTTATCTGCTAATGATCTGGTTTTTCCTCTAAATATTTTTCGGTTCACTACCGTGGTTTTAGCTTTTATCGCCGCCTATGACAGCAAAAAGTTTTTTGTATCTATTTTTATTTCCGCTTTATTCTTCAGTATATTGAGTTATCCGGATGATCTTGCCGCGTTTTTTATTGTAATGATAACCCCAATATTGTTCATGTTTAAACAGCATTTCCGTTTTTTATCCGAGCAATGGATACGACCCGCTATACTCATGCTGAGTTTTATATTGAGTTACTTAATTTGGATAGCAAACAATGTAAGTTGGAGCGTAATTGATTATAAATATTTCGGCGCGGCTTTTTGTATTCAAGTTATTATGAGTATAGTTATTTCTGTTATATTACTGAGGATCAGTGATTTATTCGTTTCTCCGCATACAAGATATGAAATACCAAAGAACAGAATTTGAAGAAGTATTTGCGGATGTCGCTTTCGAATCCGACAAGGACAATTCCAGGCTTGAAGTTCCCATTAGCCGCAAAACGCCTTATATATTTTTGACGTTTATTTTTTTATTATTTTCTTTTTTCTGGGTAAGGACTTTGTGGTTAGCTATTTTTGAAGGAGAACAATGGTCTTTAATAGCCGCTCGCAACACCGAAAGAGTTTTCCCGATACTGGCCCCGCGGGGGATAATTTATGATTATTCGGGCGAGGCTTTAGTTGAAAATGTACCAATTTTTCGCATTGTTGTTGACCTAACGCGCATGCCCCAAGATAAAAATATTTTGGCGAGTCAGCTTGGCTATATTGCAAAAAGTTTGGAAATACCGCAGTCGGAGCTTGAAGATAGGCTTGCTAAGTCCGAAAGCAGTACGAATTTAGTTTTGATAAGAGAGGTAAAGCAAGAAAATGCAGTTGAGTTATCCCTTATACAGGCGCAAAACGATATATTTTGGATGTCTATAGAGTCGGTACCTGAAAGAGTTTATAGAGACTCTACAGCTTTTGCTCATGTTTTAGGCTATACCAGCGAAGTTACAAAAGAGGATATAGGCTCTCAAGCAAATTATCTTCCCACAGAAGAGATCGGCAAAACAGGCATTGAGGCTTCTTTTGACGGTATTTTAAGGGGTATTACCGGGAAAAATATCTTTGTTGTTGATGCAAAAGGTAAGACGGATAAAACATTTATTGAGCAGGAAGCAAAAAGCGGAAAAAATATACGTCTTACCATAGATTCAAAGCTCCAGAAGGCGCTATTTAAATCTTTGGCTCAAGAAACAAAAAAAGCCGGCGCGCGTAGCGCGGCAGCCGTGGCTTTGGATCCGCGTGACGGGTCAGTAAGGGCTTTGGTAAGTTTTCCAAGTTACGATAATAATGCGTTTGCTCAAGGCATAAGTTCAGAGGACTATTCAAAATTAATATCCGATAACGCAAAACCGCTTCTTAACAGAGTTGTTAGCGGGTTGTATCCTTCGGGTTCTGTTATAAAGCCAGTGGTGGGTCTGGCAGCTTTAACCGAAAAGGTTATCACGCCTCAAAAAAGGATCTCTGATCCGGGTTTTATAACCGTTTCCAATATATATGATCCGTCTATTATTTATACATATCGTGACTGGAAGGCTCATGGTTCAACTAATTTTGTAGAAGCTATTGCCGAGTCTTGCGATGTGTATTTTTATACTGTTGGCGGAGGTTACGGAGATATTATCGGTTTGGGTATTGATCGTTTGGCCGGTTGGCTCAGGCAATTCAATTTGGATAAAGAAACCGGTATTGATTTGCCAAGTGAAGTTAACGGTTTGATACCCACCCCTGAATGGAAGGAAAAAGAAAAGGGCGAGCCTTGGGTTTTGGGCAATACTTATCATTTATCAATAGGACAAGGCGATTTACTTGTTACGCCAATCGGACTTGCTACAGCCATATCCTCAATCGTCAACGGCGGAACGGTATATAAACCAAAACTTATCGAAAGTATTTTTGAGAAAAAAGATTTTGAGAATAAAACAGAAGGTCAAGTTATTAATAAAATAAGCGCATCAGAAGAAAATTTCAATTGGGTAAAGCGTGGTATGCGGGCAGCTGTTAATTCTTCTGAAGGTACGGCGAAGTTATTAAATCAAGTTAAAGTCTCGGTTGCCGCAAAAACAGGCACTGCGCAAGTGGGCTCAAAAAGAACTCATGCCTGGATTGCGGCTTACGCTCCATATGACGATCCGGAACTTGTAGTGGTGGTATTGATCGAGAATGGAGGGGAAGGAAGTATTGCTGCGGCTCCTGTAGCCAAAGCCGCCTTAGATGCCTATTTTGAAGATAAAGATCAATAGGTGATAACAAGCTTACGCGAATGCGTAAAAATAGTTAGCTCGTTAGCTTTTATGCCTCATTTTGCCTGTTTTGTATGAAAGCATATTGACCCCGTATATTTTTAAGACTGGATTATTCGCTATATACCGTGTATATTTTGATAAGGGTTTGGGGTTGACAGAAGCTTTGGCTGACCCCACAATATTACAATTAACTGGTTGAGATAACTTTTAATAAAAATTTAGATAATCTTAGCGATACCTCCGATATAAAGCGGAGGCATTAATTAAAGTATACAAATATGCCAGGTAGTGAAAATTCGACCGTTCGCCGAAGGCGAACAAGTGACCTGGATAAAAGATTGATAAATATATTAATTTTTAATTAAGAAATTCGATAAATTAAATTGTCTTTATAAGTCGAATTTCTACTACCTGGTATGCCAGCAAATTATATTACACGTGAAGGTCTCGGAAAGTTAAAAAATGAGCTTGAAGAACTCAAGACAACGAAGCGTCAGGAAATAGCCGAGAAGTTGCAGCGTTCTATTGCTTTCGGCGATTTATCCGAGAATGCCGAATATCAGGAAGCAAAAGAAGAGCAGGCGTTTTTAGAGGGACGAATTTCTGAACTGGAGGATGCCGTGGAGTCTGCGATAATAATAGACACAAATTCAAACAGTCACGGCGTGCGTGTTGTTTCATTGGGTTCTAAGATTGTTATTGAGCCGACTAATCCCGCCGGACCCAAAACAACTTTTATTATTGTGGGTTCAGAGGAAGCGGCTCCTTCAGAGGGTCGTATTTCAAACGCTTCTCCGATAGGCATGGTTTTGTTGGGTCATAAAGAAGGGGAAATGGTGTCGGCAAAGACCCCGGGAGGTGTCAGGAATTATAAGATTTTGAAGATAGAGTAAAATATATATTATGTTATTTTGAGCGGTCTGACAGCCCAAGCGTACGTCAGACCGTTTTTGTTTAGTGTCTGTTTGGGATATAATTATAAATAATATGGTTCAGCTTAATAACATTATCGGTGAGCGTCTTAAAAAAAGGGATGCGCTTAAAGAACAGAATATTAATCCGTATCCTGCTCAAGTAAAGCGCTCACATACAATTAAAGCGGCTTTGGACGATTTTGATTCGCTGACAGAGAAGAAGAAAAAGGTTCATTTGGTCGGCAGAATATTGTTGATGCGTCCTTATGGCGCAATAACATTCATGAAAGTTGCTGATGGAACGGGTGAGATACAGTTTCTATTTCGTAAAGATGTTATTTCAGGAGGAGAAGAAACACTTCTTTTAAATTTGGATCTGGGTGATTTTATATCCGGCGAGGGCTTATTGACGTTAAGCAAAAGCGGAGAGCGTACCCTTGAAGTTGAAAATTTCGGAATTGCCGTAAAAGCTTTACGGCCTCTGCCCGATAAATGGCATGGCATTGCAGACGTAGAAGAAAGATTTCGCAGGCGCTATCTTGATCTATTAATGAATAAAGATGTTAAAGACCGTTTTACTCTTCGTTCCCGTGTTTTAAATATAATTCGCGAGCAGTTTACTAAAGACGGTTTTTTAGAAGTTGAAACTCCAATATTGCAGAATGTTCCCGCGGGCGCGGCCGCCAAACCTTTTCGTACGCATCTTAGCGCTTTGGATATACCTCTTTATTTACGCATAGCGCCGGAACTTTACTTAAAAGAATTGCTGGTTGGCGGTTTTGATAAAGTTTTTGAAATGGGCAGACTTTTCAGGAACGAAGGCATGGACGCGACTCATAACCCTGAATTTACATCTGTTGAAGGATATTGGGCTTATCAGGACGCCCAGGGTTTAATGGAATATCTTGAAAATTTTGTGATGAAAGTTCTTGATCACAGCGGTATCGGGCGTTCAACTAAATTCCGGGATCATACTATAAAGTGGGAATCACCAATACCTCGTAAAACCTTTAATGGTCTGGTTCAAGAATACGCTAAAATAGATCTGGCTCAAGCCAATATTGAGACCATGGAAGAGGTTCTTATCCGGAGCGGACACGAAGTTCCTGCAATAAAGACAGAAGGAGAGCTTTGCGAGGCTATATTTAAAAAGATGTGTCTGCCCAAGCTTATCCAGCCGGTTTTTGTTACCGAGCATCCTTTAGCTCTTTCTCCGTTGGCTAAAAAGAAAGACGATGCCGAAGTTGCAGACAGGTTTCAATTGGTTGTTGGCGGTATTGAAATAATCAACGCTTATAGCGAATTAAATGACCCCGAAGAACAAAGAGAGCGTTTTGAAAGGTCAGAAGAAGATATAAGTAAGGGTTCGGCAGAGGCACAATTCGGGGATGAAGATTATGTTGAGGCGCTTGAATACGGTATGCCGCCCGCGGCAGGTTTTGGTATAGGAATTGACAGGTTGATAATGTTGCTTACGGATTCGCATAATATCCGGGAAGTTATTTTGTTCCCAACGATGCGGCCCAAGAAAGCAGGAGAGTAAAAGAAGCGACGATTTATCTTTCGCGATTCCCTGCGGGGACGATTGTTGATATGCCGCAAAATCGGTTGCCTTTCGGCGAACTCATCCCGCAAGTTGCGGGATTCAAACAGCGCCCTCGGCAACCTCTTTGCGACATCAACTTACGTCTCCTCAGATATTGCTCAAGGTAAAACCATCGCTTTAAGAGATAAGAATTAGAATGTTTATAAAATAGCATGAAAGTGCTATTTTTTATTTAGTTCTTTTATAGAAGGAGAAATTAATGAAATCAATATCTGCAGCGGATGCGTTTTTTCAAACCATCATAACTGTTCTTATTTCTATTCTTGTTGCCTATGTTTTTTATTATTTTAGTATACTTCCTTTTGGGATAGTTTTGATCCTTATAGCGGCGTCATGGGTTCCTGTAGGATTTGTAAGCGCAGAGATAATTGATAGGGTTCCGCCGTTTGTGTCTGACGATCAGGCGTATCTGCCCGATTCAATAAAACGGGAATGGATATTTTATGGTTGGTATGCATTCTGTTTGGCGGTTCCAATACTTTTGTGGGCTTTTCTTAAACTCACACACAGAAAAATTAGTTTCTCAAGATAAATTATATATCCCTCAAGTAAACTTTGAGGGCTTTTGTTTAGGGGGGATAGATATTGACTTTTATATTATTTAGTGGTATAATAGAAGGTATCGAAAAGTTCTTTTTAAGTTGAATAGTCCATTAGAAAGGAGGGTTTTAAAGGTGGCTAAGATGCATCGGGTCGGACGCGCTTGGCTGCGTCTTACCCAAGCTTTCGAAACCGGACGGCTGAAGAGTCGGGTTCATGCGTGCAAGTCATGGCGCAATGAGCGTAAACTGCGTGATCAGCTCTACGACAGGCTTATGCATGTCGTGACTGATTTGGGTATCAAGGTTCACACCCAGCAGGAATTCGAGCCCGTCAAGGATTTCTACGGTCAGGTGTGGACACCTGCCGGACAGTGGACTGGCTTGCGTCAAGGCATCCGTATTCGTGGTGAAGGCGACTTTGCGTTGCTGGCTCATGAATTTGCGCATGGTATCGATGAAATGCTCATCAACGTTAAGCACGGTGCGCATGCAGAGCTTGTCGCTTCCTGCGCAAGCTATCTGTTTTGCATTGAGTACTTTGGACGTGGCAATCTCGCTCACGCCTTGCATTACCCCACGCAAAGTTGGGGCGCCACTGTCGAAGACTTCCGTAAGCTTGAGGATTACATCATTGATGTCTATCGTCAGATGACAATATTTTTAGGATATGCTTTCTAGAGTATGCCAGGTAGTGCAAATTCGACTGTTCCGCAAAGCGGAACAAAATTACTTGGTCATATATTAAATTTCAATTTAAATTTTTAAGGCGAAAATTCGACAATCTAATGACGAGAGTCGAATTTCTACTACCTGGTATGTTAGATATTAAACTTATTCGAGAAAACCCAGATTTGGTTAAAGACGCCATTCTTAAGAAAGGCGTTAAAGTTGATTTGGAGAATATTATAGTTTTAGACAGACAGAAGAGAGAAATATTGTCTGAAGTTGAGCAATTGCGCGCGCGGCAGAAAAAAGAGGGGAGCGCTGATGCTCGTGAGGCAATGCAGGAAATAAAAAATAATATTAAGCAAAAAGAAGAGATGCTGGATAAAATAGAACAGGAGCTTAGTGTTCTTTTGCTTGAATTACCTAATATTCCCTCAGCCGATGTTCCCGAAGGTAAAGATGAAAACGACAATGTGGTCGTTAGAGAAAAAGGAAACAAAAAGGGTTTTTCGTTCAAGGCGCGTTCATATATTGAATTGGCAGAATTGCATCAATTGATAGATACCGAACGCGCGGCAAAAATTTCAGGCAGCCGTTTTGGTTATTTGTTGCGTGATATTTATCGAGGCATGGGTCGTCTTACAAAGGCACAAGAAGAAGAGAGGTATTATTTACCTGCGGATGATCTGTATTTGGTCGGAAGTTCCGAACATACTATCGGTCCTATGCATGCCGACGAAGTACTCGATACTAAAATAATGCCTTTGCGTTATGTTGGTTTTTCCACCTGTTTCAGGCGCGAAGCCGGCTCCTACGGTAAAGATACAAAAGGAATTCTGCGCGTTCATCAATTTGATAAGGTTGAAATGTTTGTTTTTACTACTCCCGACCAATCTTATGCTGAACTTGAAAATTTAGTCAGTTTTCAGGAAAAATTATATACAGGATTGGGTATTCCATATCGCGTTGTTTCAATTTGTAAGGGCGATATGGGTTTTACGGATGCTAAACAGTATGATGTTGAAGCTTGGTTGCCTGGTCAAAATGAAGGATTGGGTCAATATAGAGAAACTCATTCTGCGTCCAATACTACTGATTTTCAGGCGCGGGGCGAAAATATTAAATATCGTAACGCAGAAGGTAAACTTGAATATGTGCATATGCTTAACGCAACCGCTTTGGCAATGGGCAGGACGATAATCGCTTTGCTTGAAAATTATCAGGAAGAAGACGGTTCAATAACTATGCCCGAGGCTTTGGTGCCGTATTTGGGTTTTAACAAAATAGTATAACTTTTTAAGTTTTAAATATATGTTAGGTATTAATGAATTGTCCCCGGGAACAATTTTTGTCATGGATGAAGAGCCGTGGCAAGTTTTGGATACACAATTTATTAAAATGGCACAAAGAACCGGTCACCTTCAGGCTAAAATAAGAAATCTTAAAACAGGCTCAGTACTTAACCGTTCTTTTAAGCAGGCCGATCGTTTTGAAGAAGCAGACTTAGAAAACGTAAAATGCCTTTTTGTTTTTAACCATCGGGGCAGATATGTATTTTCTGAAATAGCCAATAAAAACCGTTTTGAATTTACCGAGGAACAGCTTGGCGAGAATAAATTTTATCTTAAACCTAATCTTGAACTTACCGCGCTTCGTTTTGACGGTAATTTTATAGCAATTAATGTTCCACCAAAAGTTGATTTGAAGGTTGTAGATGCCCCCCCGGGCGTAAAAGGTAATACCGCTCAAGGCGCTACCAAAATAGTTGTTTGTGAAACGGGTCTTAAGTTAACCGTGCCTTTGTTTATAGAACAGGACGAAATAGTCAGGGTAAGCACAAAAACCGGCGAGTATGTAGAGCGAGCTAAATAGTTGATTTTTCATAAAAAAATCCGCTCAGTTTTAACTGTTTTTAAGTTAAACTGAGCGGTTTTATATTTACGAGATTTTTACAGGAAAAATTATGTCGATTAT
>Ga0075927_116_pt1 | contig 18272 bp, 29 predicted proteins | sample RifGroA2_FD_67907 | JGI IMG/M metagenome (GOLD analysis project Ga0075927, IMG submission 67907) | Parcubacteria bacterium GW2011_GWA2_40_8 | reverse complement strand
TTGAAAATTTTAAGGCAGTTTCAGGAAAGGGCATTAGCGCAACAATTGAAGGAAAGGTGCTTCTAATAGGCAACGATACTTTTATGGAAGAAAACAATATTGCCATCGCATCTCAAATTACGGATTCTGACAGGCTACAAAGCGAAGCAAAAACCGTTGTGTATGTTGTCTACGAAAACAAACTCATCGGACTTTTGGGTATTGCCGATACACTTAAACCCTATGCCAAAGAAGCGATTGCGGAACTTAAAAAAATGAAAAAGGAAATAATAATGATAACGGGCGATAACGAAAAAACCGCCCAGGCAATCTCAAAACAACTAGGCATAGATAAATATTTTGCTAAAGTTCTTCCGCAAAATAAAGAAGGTTTAATAGCCGACCTTCAAAAGCAAGGTAAAATAGTGGCAATGGTCGGAGACGGTATCAATGACGCGCCGGCTTTAGCCAAATCCAATCTTGGTATTGCTATGGGCTCAGGAACAGACGTTGCCGTTGAGACCGGAGAGATAATTTTAATTAAAGACGACCTTCGTGACGTTGTAACTGCGATAGATCTTTCTAAAAAAACTGTTAGAAAAATTTGGGGGAATTTCTTTTGGGCTTTTGTTTATAATATTGTAGCAATACCCGTAGCAAGCGGCATGCACCTATTACTTACAACTCAAGCAACCGCAACAGGCGTTGAACCAACAGCTTGGGTGTTAGGAGTTTCGCAGACCTTGGCACAAATTCCGACTCTGGGTCAATGGCTTGGCGATTTCTTTTTAACATTCACCAAAACCTCTTTACGCCCTGAAATAGCCGGTTTTGCCATGGCCTTCTCATCTGTTTCGGTGGTTGCCAATTCCCTACTCCTTAAACGCTACCGCGAACCCAAATTTGCAAGGACAGAATTGAAGAGTTAACATTAATAGTATGAAATCCCGTTAGAAGTCTTCGGCATAAAAATTTAGTTCAAATTTTTATGCGCAAAATAACGGGACATTAAACTCAAGTCTGTATCAATTGGATAATTGTAAAAATTAACAATTACTACAGACTTCTAACGGGATGAAATATATTTTATTCTTACTTACTATAATTTTTCTAAGTGGAGCGCCTATTGTTTTAGCTCATGGCGATGTTGTGGATGAACACGAAGAAACAACTGGACCTGAAAGACGTTCCGGCGAAGTAAGTCCTGGTGCGATTGCAGTCTTTGGCGCAGCAGCTGTCGGAGCAGGAGGATATTTTGTTTGGCTCAAATTAAAGCAAAGCAAAGAACCACCTAAAAACGACACTCAACCAAAAGTTTAAAAATTAATTTAATCCTTCGACTTCGCTCAGGATGCACGTGATTGCAACTGCTCGCGAAGCTCGCAGGCAATTACGGCATGGCTGTTGTCAAAGAAAAATTCAATATTACCGGAATGCATTGCGGTGCTTGTGCCGCAGGTATCCAAATGTTTCTTTCCAATACGGATGGAGTTAAAAATGCTTTTATTGACTACAATACAAAACTTGGCGAGGTTGAATATGATAATGAAAAAATCAATCAGAAAACCGTGGTAAAAGCAGTTGAAGAAGTTGGTTACGGCGCAAGCCCTGCGCAAAATTAATTTTTCGTGCAGAAGAAAACACCTCGTTATACGAGGTGTTTTTAATATTTAAAATTTAAGGGCAGCATAAGTTGTGAATCTCTTTGCAAACGAGCCGAATTTCTTATATCTTCTCGTTGCGGCTGACAGCTGCAAGACCTCCGATAATATTCATAATTGCAACACACTAAACATAAAATCTTATCGGATGACATTTTAAATTGGGGCGAAATGTCGCCTCGAGCCATGAGTTGCAATAAAAACGTTTCTTCGCTCACACAAAGATCAGAAATAGCAATATATGAAGCGTATAAATCAGTAAAAGGCGCGCTATCCAACCATCGCTTTGGCAATAAAAGTTCTCGGGCAAACCAATCACAAAACAATTCGCAATCGGCATGCGCACCCTCACTGTAATATCTCGCTGTCCAGCCCAGCATCGTAATCGTAAAATAGTGACCGATTTCATGAGCAAATGTGAATAATCGTTCGCTATAAGAATCTTTCGTATCGATCTCAATTGTATACCCAAACTTGGCCGAAGGAACTAAATAACCTTTAGCGCGTAAAAGATCCTTAAAAACTATTTTCATATTAAAATTTTTAGCCATTGCCTTCATATCGAGAGGACCAAAATCAGGAATGCGGTGTTCTTTAATCCATTTTTCTACATATAAATCGTTATAAAATCTGGGCATTTCTTGCCTCAGGTATTTTTTAAAGAACGCATCTCCAAAATATCATGTCTGTTGTGCCCGCGCAAATAAAAACCGTCCGGTCCTAATTTCTATTCAATAATTCTATTTATTTAAAAGCGCATTGTTTTACCAATGCGCTTTTTCTTCGTTGAGTGTTAATTAGAGCTGAACGGTTTAGTTGTCGTATATTTTTAATGCCCGTGATCTTCGCCTTCATCCATCATCATTCCGTGGTCATCCGGATCAACTATAACCATAAAATCGGTTGTTATTACCTGCTCACCGTGTTTAAACTGTCCGAATATTTTATATAACCCGGGGTATGGGAAAGCATAGAATAATTTAACGTCTGGACCAAAACTAGTCGAAAGTTCGTGTTCGTCCGCGTGGCCATCGCTAATTGGTTCATTTCCATCCCCATGCGCATAGACAATATTTATTGCGCCGTGATGATCTTCAGTGCCATCTTCACTCACCTCAAGCACACCGTGTTCGTGCACAAACGAACCCAAATCAACGCTCCAAATAGCAAAGTGGGCCGCGGCTCCCAAATATGGAGAAAAGTCGGTGACCGGCTTTCCGTCTTTTTCAAAATGGTAATTTATTGTTGTTTGATGTCCGGCAAGGATCTTGCCGTCGGGCGCAATACTTACGTTATAGATAGAATTGTCTTCCGCGCTAAAAACTTTATTCACAGCTAAATCTTTAGTTATAAGAACCGGGCTTAAATTTTCTCCGATAACTAAATTAAATGATTTAGTAATAGTGTGCGTGTTATCGTGTAAAACTTGAGCTACTATTCTCCACACGCCTTCAGATGGAAAAGTATAATTAACTCCAAAACGTGAATTATCGATCATTTCTTGTGTTATTGGCCCCAAATCTTCAGGGTGAGTGTGGGCGAATGTGCTGAAATCTTCCTTAACGATAAGTACGTGCATTATGCGTTCGTGTTCAATGCCTATGGGTTTAAGCAATTTATGTGTCTCTGAATTGGCACAATCCCCTGATTCCAAAAACTTGAAAGATAACTCTGTTGGAACTTCGATCTGAAGCGGATAAGGCCCGGCTGTTAGACAAGCAATAGCCGTAGGCGCTTCTTCCTCAATTCCTTGGGTATCGTGCATAGGTGCTATTTTATTCAAAAACCAATTCGGTAAAGCGTAACCAAAAATTAATGCCAGCAATAAAGACAAAGTCACTAGAAAAGATGCCATCCATCGTACTTTAGTCTGTAACAAAGGCTTGTCTGCGTCAGACGCGCTTTTTGCTTCTTTTCTCTTGCGCGACCAATACCACCACAAAGGAAATAGCCATACTGCCACCATAAACCATGAACCCCACCAAAGCGGCTGACCAAATAATCCCAATCCCATGGGTGCCGCATGCGTGTGGCCTAACGTTGCAATTCTACTGCCCAACATATTAGTGATTGTTTCTTCCCGCGTTATTGTTTCAAGTAAACTATGCGTGCCGGAATAAACATACCAATCATGAGTGAATAAACCCAAAGTAAACATAAAACCTCCGACAAAAACAGTGGCCCATCCGGTAGCGCGTTCAACCATTCCCCTTCTCTTAATAAGAAAAGTGGTTGCGTTAACGCCAAGAATGCCCAACATGGCCAACAAAAGAAGAGGCGTAAACCTGCCCAACGCCTGGACCAACATTATTAACCAACCCTGAAATATATCTCCTTCGGCTATTATTTTTGGGATTATAACAGCGTTAAACAAGGGATTAGGACTCGCCCAGAGCAAAAAATATTGCCATAGCGCCGGCAATTGCATAAAGTATATTTTTTGCCAGCTCAACATTAGCAATGCCCAATGCTTGGCCGAAAGCTCCAATTAAAGCCCCATAAAAACTTAAAGTCATTGCGACGCCTATGCCGAAAGAAAGAGCTATACCAAGCCCCTTTGCGTAACCCTTACCCATAGACAGAGGAACCACAACAAATGCGAGCGGAAGAGTACAGGGCAAGAAGATCATCGATAAACCCACGGCATAATCAAACAAAAAGAATGGCGCGTTAGCAGGACTGACGGAAAATATCCATTTCATACCAACGCCAAATATTGCCACCAAAATAAAAATAGCCACGGCAAATATAACTTTCCCCTGGTTTGATAGTTTTTGTGCCGGTTGAGCAGCTAAAGCTGCGGGACTTTGTGTATTAGAGGGTTGTTGATTTTCCATTCATATATTGTAGCAAATTTTATACCTTCATTAAACCCTTTGGCAAAAGGAACAATACGTGGTTCCCCGACCGCCGACAATGCTTTTTTTAAGTATGCGGCTGCAACGATAACATTTTTGTCCTGATCTGCCGTAAGCACGCCAATTATCCTGGTATTCTCCCCTGCCTTGATCCGGATGCAGCCAATCGCGCATAGAACTTCCACCCATAGCAATGCTGCGTTTTAAAACTTTTTTAAGCGCTAAAAATAAAGCTCGCCGTTGTTTTAAACTTAAATGATTTATTTTCTTTTGCGGATGTATTTTTGCAAACCACAGTGTCTCATCTACAACAATATTTCCTATACCCGCAAAAATATTTTGTTTTAACAAAAATGATTTTATTGCTTGCCCTGAGCTTGCCTGTGGTGAGCCTGTCGAACCCATCGAATGGGTTCCCCTGCCTCCTTCCAAACGTTTATTAAATTCCTGCCAAGACACGGCAAGCGCATCAGGACCCAGAGTATTTAAATATTTATCCTTATTTAAAACTTTATCGTGTCCATACCAGGCAACGCCGAATTTGCGCGGATCGAAAAATACAAGAAACTTATTGTTATCTAAACCTATTCTTATCCGTGCGTGTTTGGTGGCTTTTTCAACTTCATTCCGATCTTTAATTTTTCTTCCAAAAATATCTTTTTGCAAATACGGTATTTTATATTCGGCTCGCAATCCGCGCGGCCAATCGCTAACAAAAGATATTATCTTGCGTCCCTTTATTTGAGGCGCAAGCTTACGCATAGTTATTTCTACTTCCGGCAATTCGGGCACCCCATTAGAAAATTGAGCTAAAATTAACTGTTAAAAAAGTTCGTTAACTTTTTTAACGCAATTTTAATTGGCAATTTTTATATATAATTAAACTCTCTATAAATTAACACACTTTTCTAACGGGGCAAGTACACAACACGCCTGAGCAATGCCTATTTTTTGACCAAATAACCCTCTCTTGTTATACTGAGTCCAGCAATTTTACAAAAGAAAGGTACGGAAAAATAATGCAGTTTGCAGAACAAATCATTGACGGTAATGGACGATATAAAATATATGTAATTGATTTGCTTGGACCAATAGTAGACGAAGCTTCCGGTGGAAACATTATGCGACGAGGCTCCGCGCAAATAAGCGCGAGATACTTTGAGATAATTGCACAAAGAATAAGAAACGATCAAAATGCCCGCGGAGTATTTTTACGGATAAATTCTCCAGGCGGCATGGCTACAGCAAGCGAAGCATTATATACCGAATTAAATTTAATAAGACAAAAAATACCCATCTTTGCTTATGCCGATGGCATTTGTGCATCGGGTTCATATATGGCTGCGCTTGGCGCAAATAAAATATTCGCGCAACCGTCAGCCTGGATAGGTTCAATTGGCGTAATAATGCAAAAATTTGACCTTTCCGAAGGCCTTGCAAAAATTGGCATTAAAGCCGAAACTATAAAATCCGCTCCTCTAAAAGATGCTTTTTCTCAATTTAGATCTATGGACGAAGCTGAAAGAGAATATCTGCAAGGATTACTGGACCATACTTTTGAACGCTTTAAATCTTTAGTACGCGCAAACCGAGAAATCGCCTCAGAAGGAGAAGCTTTTTCTGCTAAAGTATTCCATGCCCAGGAAGCCAAGGCCCTTGGATTAATTGATGGCATTGGTACCATATATCAAACCAAAGCTGCGTTCCTTCGTTATCTGAAGGAAAGATATCCGAACATCCCACTAGATAGATATTCCTGGGTAAAACTACTACCGAAGCAATCTAGGTTTAGCAACCTTTTGGGTGCGCTTGAAATGAAAACAAATCTTTTCCCCGAAATAAACGCTGTATCGCTGATGCTTGCAAACCCCGGACCTTGGTATATTTGGATGCCTTAAATAAAAATAAAACCCTGTTATTAAACAGGGTTTTTATTTTTTAACATATTTAAAGCGTCACTAATTGTCTGTTCAAGAATATCGGATGACGGGATTCCATATTTATCGGCGTAAATTCTCAAATATTTAGTTTTGGGGGCATTTTCCGGAGCCCCAAAAACAACCTTGCCCGATCGAACCCATAAGCCAAATTCCACATTTGTAGTAAATCCCGGAAGGGTTTTGAGATTGCGAGGAACCCAGAAAAGAATACAATCGGCTAACTCTAATCCCCGAGCTTCCCACTCTATCTGCTCATTATAATCAAAATCTTCACCAAAACTTCCGTCTCGAGGTTCAGGAATAAAAATTGTTCCTTTGTATCCCCTCTTCTTTAAAATCGAAACGGCTTCAGGCCGCCAAGATTTAACTTTAGGCGAGCGCGGCGTTGGTCCTGCTAAAAAAATTGAACTTTCAAGATCTTCAGGAAAGGGTTCTTGCGCATAAACAAGTTTCACTTCTTTTTCCTTTAAGGTACTAAAAAGAGCATAACCTAAAAGTTATACTCTTGTCGATATGTCTCTATAAAACCCGTTGAAAATTTACCTCATAATCTTCTATGGGCACCCCACCTTCAAGATCTAACAAAATCATCCAGTTGGGTTTTATTTTAATTACCACGACGTCTTTATGCGGAAGTATGCGAAGCGGCCAGCGGATAGAAACCTTTGTAATATCAAAATTCTCAATAAGACTCCAAACAAATTTATTTGCTTTCTCTTCGCTCCACTCACTCGCTATCTATAGCATAATAAACAACGGCAACTTGAGGCTTGCCGTCTTCTCCTATTGTTGCAAGTGCCATTACATTATTATTTTTTAAAAAATGCATGGCTTTTTGTCTTATTTCCGGTTTTACCTTCATATATAAAACTAATATGTTGACGGATAATAACTCTCTCTTTCTTTCATTTTTTGTTTTTGAGCCGAAATTTCAGATTTTCTAACCTGTTCAGCGTGCCGCATTTCGTGCTTAAGTATACGCTTAACTGTTCTGTTAAATAATTTATCGCCTGGCATCATTCGAACCCTACCCGTATTATACAGGAACGTTGAGCCAAAGATCATAAACAGATCGCTTTTTGTCAAAGTCAAATCGGGTGAATAATTTGTATCCCCATAAGATTGTGCAATGGTGGCTGCTTCTGCGTTTTGTTCCCGGACGACAATTCCCGCAGGATAACGGCGCGTGATTTCTGTGCGTGCTAAAAAATGAGCGACATGTCGGCTTTCTTCTAAGGTATCGCATCGGACATCCGTATACCAATACGGCAAGTTAGCAACAACGTTCCCGTTTTCCGTATGCTCCGTAATTATAAAACCAGGTTCGTATTGGTCGCCTTTTTGTCTATTTCGATAAATAATTGTTATATACATAATAAATCTTTTATCAACTCTGCTATATCATTCACCTAAAAAATAGACAACAAAATTACTAAAATGTCAATACTCTCGGCTGCCTTCTTGAAAACCTTTGATTTTATTTGCTTTTTACCGTTTAAGTGTATAATAAAAGATGACATAAAAGTCGTCATTATTTATGGACGAAAAACAACTACATACAATTCTTGAAAACATTGGCTTGTCCCGCAAAGAAGCAAAGATATATTTGGCCTTGCTTGATTATCCGGAATCTACACTTGCCGACATAGTACGCAAAACGCGCATGCCGCGAATGACCTGCCACTCTATACTCGAGAAACTTTTTACGGGTGGTTTTATCGATATTATTATTAAACGCAAGCGTAAATTTTTTATTGTAATACCGCCAAAACAACTTCTGGATCGCTTATCTCAACAACTGCAAGAATTCCGCGACGCTCTTCCTCGTCTTGAAAAACATCATCGCATTTTACGTGATATGCCGCGCGTTCATTATTTTAACGGCAAAGAAGGACTACGCCTTATTTTCTGGCGTCTGCTTCAGGAACAAAGGCCTTTTGTGGTTATTACCGAAATTGAAGATATGGAAAAAATCGCACCTGAATATTTTCATGATTTTATAGACCAAAGAATCGTAAAAAGAATACCCGTAAAAATGCTCACGAACCGCACTTCGGGATCTTTAAAAATGAAAGAACGGGATATGCAAGAATTCCGCCAAACTCGATTTATACCGCGCAATTATGAATTCCATACTGCAACATATGTATCCGGGAATCTGGTTGCCATAATCTCGTTGCGCCGCAATCCCCCCACCGCATTAATAATAGAAGATTCGGATGTAGCAAAAACTTATCGAATGTACTTTGACCTTATATGGGAACAAACCGAAATTCGCTAAAAAATGAACTAAAAACACCCGCGTAACAAGTGGGTATTTTTATATATCAACTTTAAATCTTATAGCTTTGTTAAGAATTTTACGCATTAAAATACTTGCGTGTGCCCGTGATCATTTGTTCAACGCACCATTTCGCATATATCTTGCCGAACAATTTCCCCAACCAAGTATTTGTTATGGGCAGATCATAATCTATAGATACCGAAAAGAGCGCTCCTGTTTCTTTTGGCTCAATTAATATTTTCATGCGGTAATTACCAATAACTAAAAGTTTGGGTATCCCAACCGTTTCCCACGTCTTTAAATGCGGCGGATCATGCTGCGTGACTACCTCGTCTAGATAAAGTGAAATTCCAAAAATCTTCCCTTTTAAACGGATATGAGACCCCACTTCCTGACCTCGCCCCTCATCAGCCGTAACATCCATACTCTCTCCGCCCATCATCCAAGACGATTTGCTCATATGCGCTGAAAAACGAGCATGGTCGTCTATATAGGCAAAAATATTTTCTGGAGTAGCGGGTATTAATATACTTTTATTATAGTTCTGCATATAATTTAAATTTTTTGTCTGCGTAAAAGCAAAGCGTTAAATGCCACAATAACGGTTGAAAGTGACATAAATACCGCGGCAACCGCGGGCTGAAGAATAATACCTTTAAAGGCCAGAATCCCTGCGGCAATAGGCAACGCAATAATATTATATATGGTTGCCCAAAATAGATTTTGGATCATTTTATTATAAGTAAGCTTGGATAATCTTATAATTTTGGGAATGTCACGGGGATCACTCTTAACCAGTATTATACCGGCTGATTCAATTGCTACATTTGTGCCGGCACCAATGGCAATACCAAGATCGGCCTGTTCAAGTGCGGGTGCATCATTCACGCCATCCCCTACCATGGCCACCTTATCTCCTTTAGCCTGCAAGAATTTTACTTTTTCTGATTTTTCATGCGGCAAAACTTTTGCAAAATACTCATCAACCCCAAGCTCCCTGGAAACCCATTTCGCAACATCTTCGGAATCCCCGGTGACCATTGCTATTTTTACGCCTAATTCTTTAAGAGATTTAATGGCTTCGCGCGATTCTTCGCGGATAATATCGGCAAGCGCAATGCCACCAATAAGTTCTTTGTCGGCAACCACATAAATAACTGTTTTGCCTTGCCGAGAAAGAATCTCCGCGCGAGATTTAAGTTCTGACGGCAAAACAACGCCCAATTCTCCAAGCAATCTATCATTACCAACCGAAACTTCTAAACCGCCAAACAATCCTTTAACTCCGCCGCTTGCGATACGCTCAAAATTTTTAACTCCGGTAAGTAAAATATTTCTTTTTTGTGCTTCTTCAACTATTGCTTTAGCAAGAGGATGTTCTGAGTGGCTATTTATTGAAGCGGCGAGTTCAAGTACTTGATTTTCAGTTTTCCCGATATTTGCAATTATAGTATCAACACCAAATTCCCCACGAGTTAAGGTGCCTGTTTTATCAAAAAGGACAATATTTATTCTGCGAGCCGCTTCAAGCGACAAACGCTTACGGATCAAAAGACCGTTACGTGCTGCCATTGTTGTAGAAATAGAAGCGACTAGAGGAATAGCGAGGCCAAGCGCATGAGGACAGGTAATAACCAAAACCGCAAAAATAAAAAGCAGCTTTGTCAGAAAGCATCTGAAGACGTGATTTAGATGCCTGCGCGTCCGCCACTAGACGCATCACACCGGCCAAAAAAGTTTCTTCCCCAATTTTTGTTACCTTTATCGTCAAAGCGCCGTCGCCATTTATGGATCCTGCGATCACTTCATCATCTACTTTTTTTGAAACGGGCTTAGACTCCCCCGTTATAATAGATTCGTTTAATTCTGAATGGCCTTCGATAATTTGCCCGTCAGCCGGCACCTTGCCTCCGGGTTTAACCAAAACCAAATCTTCGGATTTTAATTCGTTAAGCGGGATTACTTGAGTGATATTGCCACGTATAACTTCCGCGGTATCCGGTAATAGCTTTGCTAGTTCTTTAAGCGCTCCTTGCGCTCCCCTTACCGCCCGCATCTCGATCCAATGCCCAAGAAGCATCACTGCAATAAGAGTAGAAAGCTCCCAAAATAACGTGTCTCCCGACCGCTTAGAACTGAAAAGACACTAAAAAATACGCTGCGCAAATCGCCAAAGCGATAAGAGTCATCATTCCCGGAAGACGCGCTTTAAGCTCTCGCCATGCGCTTGTCAAAAATATCGAACCGCCGTAAAAAAACACGATTGAAGCAAGAGCCAGAATCAAAAAATCAGAACCGGGAAATTTGGGAGCGCTCCAGGTAAAAACTTTTTCCGGCAATTCCGAATATATAAGAATTGGAATGGTTAACGCCAATACTATCCAGAATTTACGCAAGAAAGACTCTGTTTTGTGACCTGCGTGTTTATCCTGAGACGCGTCTAAAGACTTACCGCGCATGTAATGCTCCATATCATTCTTTTTCACAGGAACCAAATTCATTCCACATTCAGGACACATCCCCGGCTTGTCTTGCCGTATTTCAGGATGCATTGGACAGGTATAAATCATTCCCGAATCTTGATGTGAATTATGATTATGATCGTTCGTTTTCAATAGCATGAATTATAATTTCTAAATTACAGCTGTGGCGTTCTTTGCACCACGCTTCGCATTTATCTCTCCATGCTTTCTCTTTATAGTGCAAACCGCACTCTAAACACCGGTAGAGCTCTTTATTGGTCTTGCGCTCATTGTAATATGAATTATCCATTTTATTTTATATTCCACTTAAATAAACGCTCGGAAACTCCACCAACGTTCTCGATCGTTAATTCAATATAAGAAGGCAATGAATTTATTGCTTGAAATATCAACACGCCTTCAAGGTGATGACCGCCGGAATCGGATCCCTCCCATCTAATAGGTTTATACTCATTACCCTTATCATCCCTTAAAGTAGAAACCTCAGTTAAATCCTGATTCAATTCCACCGAATGCGTATCCAACGATATCGCAAATTCCCAAGGCGCTGACGTGGTCATGCTTTGTGGCAACACCGCAACAGATACGGCGCCTTCTTCGTTTATTTGTTGCTCAAGATTTGCCTTTGAAATATTTTCTTTTTTGTCAAAAAAACTTAATAAATCTTTCTGAGCCAAAAAATAAACCGCTAGTAATAATCCTGTAACAATAAAAACTCCCCCGATAATTATAAATTTAGGATTTTTCATGATTTGTGGAATTTAATATTTACTAAATAATGCGCGCAACAGGAGATCATAGCAGCTGTAGAAGTAGTACCAGACACGCCGACTATCTTCCCTATACCACGTCCTCCGCGAACCAGATTACGAATATGGTTATACAAAGCTATCTGAATACCGAATCCTACAGCCAAACTAACAATAAAATACCAATAAGTACCGAATTGGTCTTGAGCAAATGCCCATCCGGAAACTAAGGTCAGAATGACAAAATAAACAGCAAACAGCATAAATGCCGCCGAGATGCCGTAGCTGATGGATTTTAAAATATTTTTTTGCATTATCATTTTATTATATAATCTTCTGGATTTTTTTGAAATTGTTGTCGACAATAATCTGAACAAAAAGAATATTTTATTCCCGTATAAACAAAATCAATGCCGTCTGTAGATGCCATACCGCACACTAAATCCTTAGAAACGTGCTCTAACTTCGTATTTCTGCGACCTCCTAAAAATTTAAACCTTGATTTAAAATTATTCATAAGTTTAAAATTAATTTTTATCTCTGACTTTACTATTTTTTGATCGTAATTAAGCTATTGCTGGCGACTCTCATGCTCTAACTGCCTACGGTACAGCGCACAAATGCCGGCCGAAATAGCAATAAGTTCGAGCACAATCGCATCATTAAAAAGATGCGATTGGGAAAACCCAAGAAATGCCCCGTCTTCGCCAGCTAACCATGCGCCAAGCAACGCAAACGCGCTCCAGATTCCCGTCACAATCGAGACTCCGTGCATGAATAACGATTTTTTCATAACTTTTATATTGTATTTACTTTAAAGATTAATGATATGTAATCTGATTAATTCTTTAAACGCTTACACTCCGCATCCTCCCCCTCCGTTTTTCTGCGCTGGCGCCACAACCTGACTCTGTATCTGTTGATATCCGGAAGAACTTGAATAGTTGGCTCCCAGAACAGCGCGTGGATCGACTTGATTCCAATTAATACCCTTTGAATCAAAATACTGTGCAATGGTAAGATATGTATCCGGAAACCAGAATGAATTTACTTGAAGCGCAACTTTATACATATCCTGTTCGCTTACGCCCTGTGCGGCCATAAGTTCAAGCAATCCGAGCATAGCCATACCGTGGTTGCAATCAGGAAAATATGTAGAATTACCGCAACAAGGACGATAAATGTTTTGGCTGACACGTTCTACCAATGCTTGTTGGTCTGGCGTAAGACTAATGAATAAATACGCGCTGTAATGATCCATTTATTGCTTAAACCAAAAGCCCACAACAAATTAAGGATATAACTTGAATTTTGAGCTGTGATCTTTAATTGTCCGTTATCAGCCCTTTCGATGAGGGCTTTTTCTTCGGATCCCAATCCGCCGCGCTCAGCATATAGCGCATCAAACTTTGATCTATCAATAACGCCCGCATTTACTAATTTCATGCCAATATCTCCCCAGGAAACGGGCAACACGATTCCTTCTGCGGGAAGTACCTGTTGTTCAACCGCCGCATTTAATGCGCTTGTTGCGGATGAGCCGGCTTCCTCTCCTAACTGATTATTTTCGGTTCCTTGCGACAACGTCGAAATCAATGCGTTTTTATTATTCGCTATGTCAGAATTTACTAATGACTTATTCAGCATAATTGCCACATAAAGGATAGTACCGGAAATAATTGAAGCGCTTAAAATAAGTGCGGCCGGTATGCCCAGCTTCGGATGCAATATTGGCTCTAAAAATTGTTGGTTATTGTTTTCCATAATATTTTAAATTTTAAAAGTTAATATTTTTTAATCTTCTTGCGGCAAAATACAGCCGCTTTCTTCTGATAACTTTTCAAGACCCTGCTCCCCCACAAGACGCCTGGCGTCAGATAAAATCCATGTTGGATAATTTTCTACATTTGCATCAATGCATTGCTGTGGATTATAGGGGCATTCAACATAAGTTATTAACCTAAACGAATCGCCAAAAACCTTTTTTTCGTTTTGGCAATGCGGGCACCAATCGGCCCCATACATAATAACTCCTTTTTCGGTAAGGCATTGAGCAAAATTGTCGTACTTACCTTGCGGTACATTCTTGAAAGCTTCTGCAAGCCATATTGAGAGAGCAACAAAAATTAATACAATTAAAAGACCCCCGAAAATCTTATTTAATTTTTGATTTCTGTTATTCATTGCAACAATCAACTAATTTATTGACTATATCTTCTACCTGCCATACTCCGCCTTTATCCTTATTGACGTCGTGAACATTAAGTTTATCTCCGGGCAACTTAGTAATTCCCTGCATATCAATAAGTTTAAGTCGCAAGGCCCAAAACATTGCGTATATTTTATGTGCGCTTTCGAATACTTCCGTAGCTTCCTTCTTTTTGTCGTCTGAAAGATATTTTGTTCCTACTTCAAGAAGCCGCATGGTTGCCGCAAGCAGATGTTTCGAGACACACCAAGTTTCTCCTTCGTGTTTATCTATCATGCGCGCAAGCATGGCTTTTCTTATGACACGGGTTTCATTCAGCATATCCAAATAGTCAGGTTTATTGGTCTTCATCGCAGTGAAAAAGAAATGCTCCTCAAGACTTATCAGATTCATGATCGCAATGCTCAGATCCTCTTCAAGTGAAAGATCGATTTTGTTTCCCTTCTTCATCTTTTGAACTTTATCCAAAAGTTCTTCGAACTTTTTATTATCATTCATATTTTTTGATTAATATTAATTTACATAGACAAAATTATAAGGCCCAAAACAACCATAGCTATACCGCTAAATAAACGCATCCTTGAAAGATTGCTCTTACGCCATCTCTGAATTTTACTAAGAAGTGAATTATCGCTTGCCATAAGGAGAACCAACACAAGAGGTAAAACAAAAATAATATTATACAGCAGCAAATAACCCAACCCTTTAATATATGTTCCCTGGTCATGCAAAAGCCCCAGCACCAAAAGATAGGGTCCTCCGGTACACGGAAACTCGCACAACCCGACCAATGCGCCCATAAAAAATGCCGTCGGTAAAGATGCTTTTTCAACAAGCTGTGCTATCTTTTTATGGGTAAAATCAGGAATTTTTAATTTTATAGGGAAAGAAGGGAAAAATTCATTTATCAGATTTATTCCTCCCAAGCCTATAAGCATAAAAGCGCCCACCTTCGACATAAAATGCGGCGTATTAAACAAATGCAATGCTTGAAGTATTCCCAAACCTATCAATACATAAACAGTGAAGATGCCTGCGATATAAAAACCGCCTATTGTCAGAATACTTGAACGCATACGACCCAAACTGAAAAGAAAAGCTATGGTCACAAGCAAAATAGAGAAGGCGCAAGGATTAATACTATCGATAAGTGAGGCCACCACAACCAAAGGCAACAGCCACGTTCCTTCTTTACTTAGACCCCACAAAACCGCCATACCGCTATTGCTAAATCTAAAGAACAAAAACGTTCCAATAACAACAAATCCCACCATTACAATACTTACAAATTTTTTTGTCATAATTTAGTTCATTAAGGCGTAACTATTACTTTGAACGATAATTCTATCGGTTTTCCGTCATTTTCAATTGTAACCGTTCTCTGTATAAGCCCTACTCCGGCGGGACCATGGGCATTTGGATCAAACACGACAGTAATTATGGCCTCTTCACCGGCAGCCATCATTTTGTTTATTGTAGGAATAGCTCCATGCCCCATCATGCCATAGGGCCCCATTTGTTCATTACCCACCTTTAAAATTGCGACCGTGCACATACAGGAGGTATAAATTTTTTTAATGATTGCCGGATTTGTACCGGTATTCCGAATTTTAAAGTCATGACTTATCTTGCCCTTAGACATTTGAGCGGTTCCGAAATCAAAATATGTTTCTTCAGCAGAAAGAGAGCCTGCAGCAATTTCGCTGTTACTTACCACGCCATCGGAAGTAGCTGCGGATTTGGCAACCAATAAAACTATACCTGCTACAGTCGCCGCACAAAACAAAATACTTATAATGATATTTTTTTTCATATAATTTAGATATAAACAAAAATCCCGACTATAACGGGACAAGAAAAAGACGCCAGGTAAAAACCATTCGACAAACGGTCTTTAAAGACGTCTTTATGCGTTGGCGGGGCTATTTTCGTGAATAGCTAACCACCGAATAAGTTTATATTCTAAAAATACAATAGCTAATTCCAGCCTGTATCTGAATATCTTAAAATGATCCTTTTGAATTAATTCTAAATATCTATTTTTAAATAAGACAAAGATCCCCGCAAAAACTAACGCAAATAAAAAGAAGGTTGCTATTAATATATTATTTACTAACCCCAACGTAAAACTTTTAAAAGCGTTTAAATGAAATGCTACAAATTGGAGACCGCTAACAGATGCCGCACACGCAACATTATTTGCCACTGACGCAATACATCCATCGTGATCCGCGTGATGTTCCATAGCAAAAAAACCTAGGCTGCCGAGCGAGATTACGGTTAAAAGAAGCAGAATTGTTAAAATAAATTTATTCATTCCTTTCTTATTTTATGCTTATGCCGCCGCTAAGTCAATTTTTCATCGATAATGTCAAAAATATGCTGTGGTAAAACGATTTTAAATAAATCCCGACATCCGATAAATATTTCGATGCTTATTTTTAAAAGTTAATATAAAATGACGTCTTTTCAGTCGTTATATATTATACCTTGCGTCGTATTGGCTTTACAATTAACCTTTTATTTTAAGGGTATTTTTCAATTGCTTGGGTTTTTATTTGTTAAAATTTTACTGAGTGGTTCCTTTTTCTGTTTAGCTGCTGCGTGTGACGGCTTTGCGCTAGACCCTCAACGATGACGGCGCTGTGCTATAATAAAGGTGTTAAATATATATTAAACAAAAAATAAATGAAAGGAGTATAAATATGCATAAATATTTTTTAGGTTGGATTATTTTAATAGCCGTATCTTTTATTGGCACAGGAACCTTAATGGCCGTGCAAGGTTTTCAAGCGCAAAAAGATGTTAAGGCTAATGTTACTGCTGAGAAAATATCGTTGGGCGTTGCGGAAAAAGCTGATGGCACTAGAGATGAGGCTGTAGCAGAATTTGTTCCTGCCGTGTATCAAGGCAAGCCGCTGGCGGAAGCTAAACTTCCCGATGCTTTGCTGTGGCAAAGAGAAATCATTCGCGAGCATACATTAACTAGCACTAAGGGTCTGACCTTCGCTGAAATGCCGCGTACAATCCCCAAACTTGATGAGGCGGGAAATCAAATAATCGGCGAAGATGGAAAGCCTGTCATGATGCTCAACGCCGCAAGAGATATCTGGACTCAATCCACCACTCTACAGAGCGCACTACTTCAAGGCTACATGGCCTGGAAACTTTCTGAACTTGTCATGGGTCTTGGTGCCGCTTTCATCTTTATGGGCCTTGCCGCTTTAATGATCGGCATACCATTAACGCGCAAAAAATAATATATATAGGAAATAAAAAAGCCGTCTATTGAGACGGCTTTTTTGATATTATAAAACTTTCTTTTGGTGTATGTATATCAAAAATCTAATCTGTCTCCTTCTCAATAGCGATAAGGCGATTATATTTCGCAACCCTCTCGCCTCTTGCGGGAGCTCCAAGTTTGAAACCGTCTGCGCCAACTCCATAGGCAAAATCTGCGATAAAATCGTCATTAGTTTCACCTGATCTGTGTGATACCACAACTTTCCAATCGAATTCCTGCGCTTTTGCTACCGCATAAAGAGCTTCTGTTATCGTGCCGATTTGATTCGGCTTAATTATCACAGCATTAACTGCTTTTTTGCCGTATGCATCGGATATTTTCTGTGCATTTGTAACGGTTAAATCATCTCCGGCAATTAAACATTTGCTATCGTGGTCTGCCAAAAATCGGGCAAAAGAATCAAAATCATTTTCGTCAAACGGGTCTTCAAGATATTCCAAATTATACTTGGCCAATAAGCTTTCGTATTCCTGTCTCAGATCGTCTGCGGTTTTTTTGATGTTGGAAGCGGCGGCATCGAGTCCAAAACTAAATTTATCGCTTATGCCCAACCTGTTTAACAAGGCACTAATTATTTCAAACGGTTGTGAATTATTTTCAAAATTTGAAGCATATCCTCCTTCATCCCCCACCAGAGTTGCTCCTTTACCAAAATTGTTCAAAAGTTCCTTCGCAAGTTCCGAATAAACCCGCACGCCCAATTCTATATTTTTAGTGATGGTTCCTGCTTTTGGAATAATAATATATTCCTGAAAATCTAAAGAGTTGCCCGCATGCAAACCTCCGTTTATAACGTTCATGTAAA
>Ga0075927_105_pt1 | contig 26661 bp, 22 predicted proteins | sample RifGroA2_FD_67907 | JGI IMG/M metagenome (GOLD analysis project Ga0075927, IMG submission 67907) | Parcubacteria bacterium GW2011_GWA2_40_8 | reverse complement strand
AAGCTATTGTGGATGCGCATACCCCCGGGGATTATTGGAACGATTGGAGCATAGAAGAATTAGTTGAGAATGTTAAAACTATCAGTCCTTTGCCGGATAATTTTCACGCGGAGCTTCTTGAGGTTGCTCAGAAGGGTAAGGTTTTTACTGAAGATAAAGAAGAAAAAGAAGATAAAGATTCTTTTACTAATGACCCGCAAGACAGGAGAGAAGCTGCAAGAAAATTTGTTCTTTATACAATATATAAATATTTGGATGATAAAATAAAACAATTCGGTGATGTTGCCACTGATGTTTTTCGTTTTGTTTTACTGCGTTCAATGGATGGCGCATGGATGGATCACTTAGATGCAATGGAAGCTTTACGCGATTCAGTAAGTTTGCGTGCTTATGGCCAGCGAGATCCCTTAGTTGAATATAAGAATGAAGGCAGAAGGTTGTTTGATGAACTCATGAAGGTTATGCGCGCCCAAGCCGTCCGTATGGTTTTTAGGGTAGAGCCGAGAGTCCAGGTTGCCCAGCCGGCAAATATACAAACCGTTCATCAATCCGGCAGTCTTTTGGATAAAAATTCTCATGCTGGTCATAACCATACACAACCCGTTGTAAGCGGTCAGCAGCACGTCGGAAGAAATGATCCGTGTCCTTGCGGAGCGGTGAATCCACAGACAGGAGAAGTATACAAGTATAAGAAATGTGGATTGATTAACGCCCCGCACCACCGCAGATAAAAGCGAAGTCCAGCACTGTGCTTGGCTCTAGTGCTGGGCGAAGTCCCGCATCGTGCTTGCCTGCCCAGCATCGTACTTGTTCTGGTGCTGGGCTCTGGTGCGGGACGGTTCAGGAAAGAAGTACAAGAAGTGTCATGGGGCATAGGGATAAAGAAAAAAGCCCGATCGAAAGACCGAGCTTGCATGGAAGGATTTGTAGCTGGTTATTCTAACCAACCGAGATCTCATTGATTCTTATGCGCACCATATTACTTCGTATAAATTTCGATCATCATGCTTGAAATCGTACGGATCACGGTCACCGGCTGATTTAATCATGCGTACAGATGCATTCTTTGGTGCTCCAGCAAGATCCCGAGCGGTTTCAGGAAATCGAGCAAGGACTTTAATCTTACGCTCAACCTTCTGTTCTTCCATTTTAAATTCTCCGTTAAATGTGCTGACGGCAGAATAACACTTTTAAAATATAAATGTCAAATAAGAATCTCTGTTGTATTTCGTTGACTGGAAGAAGTTACAGAGATATCATGGCGCATAACAACGCATAATTATAAGGTAGAATTTATAAACACTATACCAATATGATAAATGAGTATGAAAATTTTGAAGTCAGTCCGCAATATTCATATCAACAGTATCAAGAGCTTGGAGGTATTATCAATGAAAATGATTATCAGAATGCTCTTGATCGTGCTCAAAATGCGGTTATGTTAAATAATAAAACCTTGATAGGGCAAGCAGAATCTATTGCGAGAGTATCGGGAATCACCTTACATAATGCAGATGGCGTTTTGGATAAAAGGATTATTTTATACGGTAAATTGCGGACAGATACTAATCCCGGAGTGGAATATCATCATAGTCAAATGTGCGATCAGCAGTTGTTTGCTGAAGCGCTACGAATGTTAGGAGATGCGGATGCGTTGAAAAAAATAATTGAAGCATATCCCAATATTTTTAATACTATTAAATAAATGAAAATTATTTTGGGCTCACAATCAAGAGGCAGAAGAAAGATGCTTCAAGAAATGGGATATGAGTTTGAAGTAGAGTCAGCAAATATAGATGAAAAAGCAATAAGAATTGACGATCCAAAAGAACTTACACTGGCTTTGGCCCGAGCAAAAGCAGAAGCTCTTCGAGCGCAATTTTTGGAGAATGCGATACTCATAACGTCAGACCAGGTTGTTGTGTGGAATGGAGAGATCAGGGAAAAGCCGCAAGACGAAAAAGAAGCTAAAGAATTTTTAGAAGGATATAATACCCATCCCGCGCAAACAGTTACTGCGGTTGTTGTTATAAATACTGCAACAGGCAAACAAGCTCAGGGTGTAGATATCGCAACAGTTTATTTTTCTACATTTTCAGAAAAAGATATCAGGGAAATTATAGAGGATAAAAGTTTATTTGAAATGGCCGGAGGCTTTACCGTTGAAGGTGAATTATGGGAGCGTCATATAAATAAAATTGAAGGAAAGCGCGATAGCGTAATAGGATTACCCAAAGAGCTTACAGAGAGATTAATTCATGAAGTTGAACAATAAATTACCGTATAATTTTTAATGATAAATAATTTCTATGAAAAAACTGGAAGGTCAAAATTATGGATCTGAAGTATCCCTCGGCGCGACTGATGCGGAAAGTAAGATAAGAACAATTTTGGAAGTTCGTCGTGACAGCGCTCCTGACATTGAAGCAATTGAACCTCTTTCCGTTGAAGAGATGGCAAGACTTGAAGGCGTGGAAGTTTCCGCTCTCGAAGACAAAATCCGAGAAAGAGTTTCTTTGTTCGCCGAGGAAATGGAAAGCGCAAATAGTTATCATGAGGACAACTATGCCCAACTAATGGAGGAGCTGTATAGTCTTTATTTGTTATCGCAAAATAACCGGGATATTCCGGACGATATTTCGTGGATAGAAAATTTACGATCATTTGATCAGTTTTGCGATTATTTTTGTCCCGACGCTACGCCCCACGCAAAAGCTTTTATCGGACACAACGTACAAAGATTTATTGAAAATGTTGTTCATCCGTCGCGTGATCTTCAGGTATATGGACGAACTTTAGATGTGTGGGGAAACGGCAATAGAATATATGACCAAGAGGGGGATTGGGTCTTGCTTCCTGAAAGATTTGAAACAATGAGCGGATATAGATTTGCCGAAAAAAAGATAATAGAAGAAATAAGATCTTTGGTCGGGGGAAATTATGTTTCTTCCGATTATACCCATGCAGCAGGTTCAGCCGCATTAAACGGTATTGCTCGTGAGCAGGCTATTTTGAGCGCGCAAGAAGCAGTTAAAGCGGGGATCAAACCAAAGACAGGAGAATTTGTTTCATATGTCCATCAAGAGAGCGGAAAGCCCTCAACAGGAATTTTAAATTCTGTATATGTTGATCGCGGAGGTCCAAAATATGGATATAATATTGTCAAATGGTTTGGTGAATATTTTGTAACCTTTGGTATTAATAAGGAACGTCAGGAAGAATATTTAAGATCTACCGATGTACGTTACGGCGGATATTTCGATAATGAACCCGGTAAGGAATTGAGCCACGATACTTTGCTGAATGAGGGCACTTTAATTGGACATCGCGTTCCTCTTTCTGCTGTCGATGTTGTCTATGCCTGGAAAACCAATGAGCCCCAAGTTCAAGAATGGATAAAATTAAATTGTCCACAAGCAAAATTCGTATCTTTAGAAGCGGCGCAAATATTAAAAGATCACACTGCCGTGATAGGTAAGATGGCTCAACAGGAAGGAATATCGCAGGAAGAAGTCTGGGAAGGATTGCTCAAATAAAAAAACTCCCGCATAAGATTTATGCGGGTAGGCGTATAATTTTTTAATTAAAAAAGATAAGAGGATCTATCCATTTTGATAGATCTTCTTCTGTATTTACGTAACCGCGTATATCAAGTTTATCTTGAGAGTTATAGGGCATTATAGAAAAATGCAGATGTTTGCGCGCGCCATCGGTTTCGTGTGTGTGTCCATCGCCAAGAATTCCTATTTTTTGACCTAGTTCAACGTCAGTGCCTTCAGGCAGCATTTGTTCGGGGTCAAGATGCCCGTAAAGCGCAACGAACGATTGATTATTTATTTCGTGTTTAATTACAATAACTCCTCCATAGCCGGATGCGTATCTGCTTAAAATAATAGCGCCGTTTGCTATTGCTCTTACCGGAACGTCTGTCGATACGTCGCCGTATTCTATATCCACGGCATTGTGGAAACCGGTAAATTTATCAGGTTGTACCGGAGAGGTTTGCGGCGTAATAAAAATTCCATACGGTTTTTTGGTGATGCGATCTATAAATTCATCGGTGGGTTGAATGAGGTTTAATTTTACAAATTCAGCGCGAGGTGCCAGAGGCAAGGGGACCAGATCGGTATTTAGATCGCCAGTCTCAGCGCTTAAAGCTTGAGCCTTTAAAACAGCAGATTGTGTATCGGCAGAATTATTTTTTATAATAAAAAAAGACAATCCGCCGGCAATTGCAGACAGACTCATAAACGCCAATATAAGGATAAAACTCTTGAACAGCATAGACTAATGATAACATATTTTTATGATTTAGTCAATCAGCTCTGATTTTTTCCGAAAATTAGGGCTGGTCATTAATTCTAAAAAGAATATAATTAAAAGATATGATAAATATTTTAATCTCAGTAAGCATTTTTTTAAGCGCATTTTTTATATCGGCACCGACTGTTTTTGCTCATGGTGAAATAGACATTACACAGATAGGACTACATGAGGGAGATATTGTACGTGCTAGTGATGTGGCAGATCCCGACATCTTTATTATTAATCAGCAGGGATATAAGCGACTTTTTTTATCTCCTGCTATTTTTGGTTTATATGCTCATTTACGTTGGGATAACGTAAAAGCAATTCCAAAAGCGTTATTGGATGCGATGCCCACATCAGGATTATTTCGTAACTGTGAAATAAATGATTATAAAGTACATGCGTTAGCGACAACCGGAGAAGATGAAGCGTCTCTGCATTGGGTAAATGTAAGCGGCGATAACGCAGCAGAAGCCGATGACGATTTTTTTGAGAAAGTTTTTTGTATAAATACACGGGAATTCCAACATTATATATCCGCTTCAGCATATAGTTCTTTGTCGCAGATACCTTCTTATTCCCGCGCATCTGTTTTACCCGGAGGCGTTAATTTAACTACTATGCCCTTGGTACTTCCTGATGGTTATAGTATTTCTTTATTTACGCCACAAGCAGTAGGCCCGTTGCGTTTTATGGCTTTTTCACCGGACGGTATTTTGTTTGTAAGTATGTCAAGTTCCGCGGGTTTGTATTCATCGCAAAGTCAGGATGACGGAAAAATTTTTGCTATCCCTGATAAAAATAAGGATGGTGTTGCGGATCAGGCAACCGCAGTATTGACAAATTTACACCTTCCGCATGGCATTGCATTTTATAACAATTATTTATATGTAGCCGAAGAAGGGAAAGTAGTGCGTTACGCGTATCTTGGTGACTCAAATTTAGGAGCGAGAGAAGTAATTGTAACAGATCTTCCGACTGCCGGAGAACATCTTTCGCGTACAATAGGTTTTAGTCCTTCGGGTAAAATGTATATTTCGATGGGTTCTTCGTGTAATGTGTGCGAACAAAGCAATTCACATTTTGCTACTGTTCGTGAATATAATGCGGACGGGACAGGCGGTCGGGTTTTTGCTACAGGATTAAGAAACACGGTAGGCTTTACTTTTAACCCGTCAACGGCAGAAATATGGGGAACGGATAATGGAAGAGATTATCTTGGAGACAATCTTCCGCCGGACGAAATAAATATAATTAAAGATGGGGGAAATTATGGGTGGCCCAATTGTTACGGAAAGAATATCCATGACACGGATTTTGATAAGAACATCTATATCCTGCTTTATCCGCCGCTTCCTTGTGGCGACAAAGAGCCTTCACTCTTCGATCTTCAAGCGCATTCTGCCGCATTGGGTTTGCGCTTTATAACGGCGCAGTTTTCAAGTTTATGGCAGGGAGATCTTTTGGTTGCGTATCACGGTTCTTGGAACAGAAGCCAATATACAGGATATAAAGTTGTAAGGCTTGATGTTGAGGGTAACAGCGTTATTGGAGAATACGATTTTATTTCTGGTTGGTTACGGCCTGATGCTTCACGTTTAGGCAGGCCGGTTGATGTTATTTTTGATAGTGACGGCGTCTTATATATTTCTGATGATAGAGCCAACGTTATATATCGCGTTTCGAAGATTAATCCCGTTTAGAGGCAATCTCATCGTCTCTTATTATTATCGAATTTAAAAACAAATTATTTTTTTTGCTAGATTTACGCTTGATTTACGGAAATGCTTTAATAAAGTATTTCCTGCCTCTAACGGGATTAATCCTTAAATATTATGCTTAAAATTATGGATTCGAATAAGCTCACCATGACTCCGAGTAAGATCGAACGGGTCAAAGCAAAATATATTGTACGCTTTGTTCTGGGGCTTGTTGTATCTGTTATATTAATAAATAATCTGGCAGAAGTTCTCAGCAATTCCCGCAATAAAAGCTTTTATCCCACTGCGGATTTGGTACGCGCTATAGGCGATACGCGTGTTTATTATTTAGAGGAAGGTAAAAAGCGATGGGTAGAATCTTTTGAAAGTTTTCAAGCGCAAGGTTTTTCCTGGGATGCTGTGCGCACCATCGCTCCAGAGGAGCTGATGAGTCTGCCTGAAGGAGACAAGATAACATCTGCTTCACCGGTAATTCTTGCGGGTGAAGAAACAAGACTTCCGGATCTTGTACCGCTATCCGCAGAAGAAATTCAATATGATACTTTAAATGGCAGAAAAATACTGCGTTTTACTTCTGTATTTTTAAATCAAGGGGGCGGATTTCTTGAAGTTGTAGCAAAACCCCTTACTTTATCAACAGATGCATTAAAAGAAGTATTTCAACGAGTAGTTAACACAAACGGAACGGAACGTTTGCGCCTTACCGGTTATTTTCTCTGGCACGCCATGCACGGGCATTATCATGTTACTAATGTTATGGGTTATATGTTGGAGCCGGCAGATTCAAAAGGCACAGTTATATCCGCAAAAGAGAAAGTTAGTTTTTGTTTGCGTGACGATCGTATTGAAAATAGTTCTGTTTCCGCCGCAACGAGAACTTTCAGTACATGCACCAGCACACGTCAAGGAGTTTCTGTCGGATGGGCGGATGTGTATAGTTATTCACTTCCGGACCAATATCTTGACGTACATGGTTTAACACCCGCTACGTACCGTCTTCTTCTGGACAGTAATCCAAAAGGATCCATATTGGAGAATAGATTAGATAACAACCGGAGTATTGTGATTGCGTATATGGATCCTGCAAACAATATATTTAATGTTTTGGGTAAGGCAGTACCCTTGCCGGGATTTTCTTCATTTCCTGACGGTACTACAATAAGATCGCAAAGCGATAACGTTGCCTATGTAATGTTCCATAATAAAAAGCGTTTGTTTCCTCCGGGAATCAGCACCACAACAAGAGGCATTGTATTGCCAAACAGCATAATTGAAACAATATTTACAAATAATCTAATAAAAAATTCTAACGGTGTGATATATGCGCTTAACGATAAAGGTTACAGACGTCTATTTCCTTCGCCTGATGCGTATAATTCATATGGATTTAATTTTGCCGATATCGCGTTAATTTCAGAACATGAACTTGTATTATACCCTGAAGCAAAATATATTCGTCAGACAGGAAGCGATATTATATATGAAATTAGCGGCAATACTAAGAAAATCGTAAATAATATTTCAGCAATATCGCCTGATATGGTTCATGTTATAAATATAATAGATTTTAATTCATATACTACAGTAGCCAATTAATTTTATGCCAGGTAGTGAAAATTCGACTGTTCGCTAAGCGAACAAGGCTACTTAGAGCAATATTATAGTTTTAATCTATTACTTTTTAAATATTAACTATTAGAAAGAAGTTCGATAGTTTGAATGTCGAATTTCTACTACCTGGTATGGAGTTTGATATTTTCAAAAAATATCCCAACTTAAAATACGGTATTTCAAAAAAGAGGCACGGTTCGTTAAAAAAAATTACCGCAGATTTTAATTCTGCGGATATTTTTAGAAGAAATGAAAAGGATTTTTTAACCAGAGAGGGGATTAAAGATTCAAAAATATATGAGCTCAAGCAAGTTCACGGAAATAAAGTTTTGAATTCAGAGAATATAACCGGTAACGCTACTTTTGTTGCCGATGCTTTGGTTACCAATGCACCAAATAAAGTTTTAACTATTACCGTTGCCGATTGTTATCCAATTTATCTTTTTGATCCTACCCGCAAGATCGTTGCCATTGCTCACGCGGGTTGGCGGGGCATAACGAAAGATATTTTATGCAATGTTATAGATTATTTTGTTTTAAAGTTTTCTTCTGATCCGCAAGATATTTTAGTCGGCATAGGTCCCGGGCTGGGCAAATGCCATTTTGAGGTCAAGGAAGATGTTTTGGACAATTTTACTGCATATCCTGAAGAAATCGAACATAAAAATGGGAAAATTTTCGTTGATTTGCCCGCTATTTTGGAGAAAAAAATGCTTGAACGAGGGTTAAAGCGGGAAAATATAGAATTTTCCGGTTTGTGTACTTATTGCGAGAACGGAAAATTTTTTTCCCGGCGCAGAGATAAGAATTCCGACGAGGTAATGATGGCTTATATTGGAATGACCGTTTAAATCAAATATTAAAAATCAAACATTAAAATTTTGGTGATTCGCCCTGCGTTTGCAGGGCGAAATTATAATCCCGCCTTCGGCGGGGTACATTTATTTTGATATTTTATATTTAATTTTTGATATGACTTGTGGATAACCTGTGTAGGTCAAAGTTCGTTTAAAAACATGCTATAATATAAGGGTTATTTTAATTATTTATTGGTTTATTTTAAGCCAATTTGCGTGTTATTAACCTAAAACAAATCAATATATGTACAGTTTAATTCTTTCTAAGCAAAAACGGGTTGTTCCGGCTTTTGTTGTCGCCGTTCTTATAAGCGCGGCTTTTATTTTTGGTATTATCTTTAATGCCAAGGGTGCTACTTTTAATATCACCTCACCTTCAGGAGGAACGTGTTATGTTTACGGAACATCTATTCCGATCTCCTGGACAGCTTCTACGTTACCAGGCGTAAATCATTACGCTGTTTATTACACAACCAATGACGGATCAACTAAAACTTTGATTCCCGGAGGCCATCCTGTGACCGGAAATTCGATTTCTTGGACTCCGGAAACTTCTGTTATTGGTTTTCCGATAAAAATTGTAATTGATGGACACGATTCTGCTCACACTACTCTTGAGTCAGCAATGTCTTCTACATCTTTCGGCGTAAGTACATCTTGCGGCGGAGGATCAAGTGCGCCTCCTGTTCCCGGTACAATTGCCGGAGCGCCAAGCGGAACTGTTGGAACTTCTTATAATTTTTCTGTAATACTTTATTCTGATCCTGACGGTCAGCAAGTGCAGGCAGTTTTTGATTGGGGTGACGGTTCATCTTTCGGTTATTCAACTTTTATTACTCCTTCAGGCGGAGGAACTTCTACAACTCCGATTGGGCACGTTTGGAATACATCGGGAACTTATTATGTAAAAGCTAAAGCAAAAGATTCGGGTGGTGCAGAATCCGGGTGGACTTCAACTTGGGCAATAACTATAAGCGGTGCCACCGGTTGCAGTAGCGTTCCACCCGCACCTTCAAGTTTGACAGCGACCCCTTCATCAAGTCAGGTAGCATTGAGTTGGCCGGTCGTAACATGTGCGGATAAATATAATATTTATCGCCGCAGTCCTGCCAGCACGGGAACATGGTCTTATGTACTGCAAGTAACTACAACGTCGCACTCTGATAGTTCTTCGATATCTCCCGGCTCCTCTTATGATTATAAAGTTGAATCTTGTTTAAGTGGTTATGGTTGTTCCGGCAATTCCGATAATTATGCTTATGCGTACAATGTACTTATTCCTGGTGGTACTGATACTACTGCGCCGACTGCACCAACCGGACTTACCGCGACCCCGTATTCTGTTTCACGGATAGATTTATCCTGGAACGCATCTACAGATAATGTGGGGGTTACAAATTATAAAATTTTCCGCAACAGCGCTTTTTGGTATCAAACCTCAGCGCTTTCTTATGCAGATACGGGCTTAACAAGTAATACGACTTATTCTTATTACATTAAGGCTGTTGATGCGGCAGGAAATGAGTCTACTGCCAGCGCTACGGCTTCGGCTGTTACGCCAAGCGGTACCGCATCATGTACCGGTTTATCGCTTACATTTGCAAACAATGACACCTCTTATGTCATCGGGGATATGGTTACATATACCTATATCTGTATTCCTGGAGGAACTGCGCCTAACGTTACGGTTCAGGTGGTTAGTCCCGGTGGTACTGCGACAACATATAATACAGCAACCAATGTAAGCCAAAATACTCTAGGTTTTAGCACTTCAAATCTTTCTGCGGGCGACTACACATTGCGTGCTTGTTTTACCTCAAGTTGTTCTCCGGTTACGGTAAGCGCTGTGTTTTCTGTTGTGTCCGGCACTACAGGTGATAATACAGCTCCTGTTATTTCTAATTTAGGGGAACAGGATATTATCGGCATGGGCGCAAAAGTAAAATGGCTTACCGATGATCCGTCTGATTCTTTTGTCGAATACGGTACCAGTTTTGGCAATTACACCAATAATTCAAGTTCCTATTGTTATGGTTCAGGTTTGGTTACAGATCATTGTTTGTATCTGACAAATCTTACTCTTAATACGACATATTTTTATCGGGTAAGATCTGTTAATGCGGCAGGACTTCAAATTCAGGCTACCGGCGATTTTCAATCTGCATCAGGAACAGATACTTCGGGCGTGCCACCTACACCGACCAATTTTCGTTTAGAGCCGGCTCCGGTGTCTTCGCCGACTCCGACCATATATTTAAAATGGAATGTTTCAACGGATGCGGATAAATATAATTTAAGCCGCAGTCAGCACGGACTTAACAATTGGACGTATTTCCCGCAGTTGATGGGCAACACAAATACTTCATACGCCGATTCAAGCGTTGGAGTGAGCGTTTATTATGATTATCGGGTAGAGGCATGTCATTCGGGTTATGGTTGCTCTACATCAAGCGCATACCTTACGAATGTTTCTGTCGGTGGTACCTCAACTACAACAACACAAAACGGTTCGGTCTCAGGGACTGTTAAAACTTCAAGTGGCGTTGCTGTTGCGGGAGCTAATATAAATATAAGGAGTTCTGACAATGTTTATAATTTTTACACAACCGCAGCTTCGGATGGTACATATCATTTTAATAATTTGTTCCCTTATTCTTATATTTTAACCGCATATCCTCCGTCTAATAGAACCGATCTTTCTCCTTCAAGCGCTCAAAGTGTTTCTATTGCAGCCGACCAAAATACCGTACGTGATTTGCAGTTAATTTCCGGAACAAAGATTTTGACAGGAAAAGTTTTAAGAAACGATGGACGCGCTGTAACATATGCTGAGGTTGGGGCTTGGCGCGCCGATGGTCAGCCTGGAGGCGGTATGGCAGCAACTGATTCAAACGGTAATTATTCTATTACTTTAAGCGGCGGCAAATGGAATGTTTCGGTTCATCCTTCTTCCGCTTCTGTCTCAAGCGCCGACTGGTTTTATAATTCTGAACCGACGCTTATAGAGTTTATTGCAGACAGTACGACCGAAAACAAAAGCGTTAATTTTACTGTTGCATCCCAGAGTTCATTTATAATTGGTTCCGTAAGATATCCCGACGGCAGTATCCCTCCTGCTTCTTTGAGCAGTGTCGGTTTCTTTAACTCAACTACACGTATTGGCGCAGTAAGTTCAATAGCCGCAGACGGGACTTTTAAGGTTGCTATTGCCGCGGGAACATATCAAGTCGATGTTTATATTACCGATCCGACATTATATGCTCCTATTTTGGGTTCGGTTTCTGTTTCTGACGGTCAAACTAAAGATTTGGGAATAATCACGTTGAAAAAGAAAAGCGAACTTATCCGCGGTCGTGTTTACGGACCAAACGGTGAAGGTGTCGGTGGCGCAGAAGTTAAAGGTTATTTGTCAGGGACGACTAATTCTATTGTAGCGCTTACCAAATCAGACGGATCATATGAACTCAATGTTACAGCTGGTACTTGGAACATAGGTTTGAATCCCAATACCTTGGGTGGTTATGCGTATAATGGAGCAGCGCGTAGTATTGCTGTTGCTGCGGGATCAACCGTTTCTTCTGTTGATTTCGCTTTGAGTAAAGCCGGTTCAGTTTTATCCGGTAACGTTGTTGATGCATCCGGACAAATAATCACGGGTTTTTATGGGCATGTTGGTGTAATGCCGCAGGATGGATTCGGGACCTCTACTCAAGGTTATTACGGATATGCGGAATTCGGCGCATTTACAATTGCGCTTCCTCCGGGAAATTATAACGTACAGGTATATCCTGCTTACGGTTCAAATTATTCTCCAAGCGCTTCGGTGCCTGTAACTGTTTTATCGGGAACAACCGCTAAGGTTTTAGTAAAGATAAACGCCGGAAACAGTATTATACAGGGCACCATTAGAAATTCTGCCGGCAGTCCAATAAGCGGAGTAAAGATGAAAGTATTTGTTTCAAATAATAAAGGTGTTTGGAATGAGACAGATGTTAATACGACAAGCGGAACATATAAACTTTCACTTTTTGCTGATTCTTGGCAGTTGGGTTTGAGAGTTGACGGTTCAGGATATATTCCCGGTTCACTTTTATCTGTGAATCTTATTTCGGGTCAGACACTTACTCAGGATATTGCTGTTAGTGCCGCAAGCTCAACGATAATTGGGAAAATAACTTCTCCTTTGGGTGCGGGGGTAGCCAATGTTCAGGTTTCAGCTGATTACAATAGTTTTAGTCAGCCGTTAACTACATCTTCTTTCATAAATTCTTTCAGAGCTACAACTGACGCGAGCGGAAATTATAAAATTGCTTTGTTGCCGGGGACTTATTATCTGCATACTTATGTAAGTTCGGGCGGCGAATTTATAGGTTCTGAAGAGAAAACCGTTATGGTGGTAGCAGGAGAAACCAAAACGGTGGATTTGGTTTTGAGATCACCAAATCTCACGATATCCGGAAAAGTATTTGAGGGCGGGCAAGGCAGGCCGGCATTTGTATGGGCATGGGGTGAAAGCGGTGGTGGTTTTAGTACTACTGCATCTTCAGACGGCTCATACGTGTTGAAATTAAGTCCGGGAAAATGGAAGGTCGGAGCCTCTTATGAACGCGATCAAATATTATTTAAAGCGTCCGAAATCGCAATAGAACTATTTTCCGGAGAGAATAAATCATTAGATATATTCTTAATTGATTCACGGATTTTCTTGTCTGCTCCTATAGTTAAAACGGGCACTACGTCTACCGATCAGGTTGTTACAAATGAAACAGGCGTAAGCATTAATATTCCATCAAACTCTATTGCTGTGACAGGATCTGTAACAGTAACCCTTTCTTCATCGACAGATGCGCCTTCGCAGGGCACTGCTAACGTTATTGGTGTTGCGTATGAAGTTGAAGTTAAGGATGAAAATGGTCAGGCAGTTACAACTCTTAATGTTCCGGCAACCGTAAGTATTCCTTACAATGAAACATTAATAAGCGCAGGCGAAGAAGCATTTTTGGATCTGGCTTTTTGGGATGAAGCGCTGGGCGCTTGGCAAGATGTTACTTCTACCGTGGTAGATACAAATAACAATATTATTACCGGTTCAGTAACTCATTTGACTAGATTTGCTATTGTGCGTCCGGCCGATATCACTCCTCCTGCGTCGCCTTCTACTGTTCGCGCTCAAGTGTCTGCCGATAAAATAACTTTCAGTTGGATCAATCCAAGTGCTGATTTCCATAGCGCTAAAGTTTATCGCTCCACGGTTGCGGGAGAAAAAGGCAGCAAGGTTGCCGAAAATATTACACTTGCAAATTGGTCCGATTCTTCGGTGCAGAATGGCACGAAGTATTATTACAACATTAAATCAGTAGACTTAGCCGGAAATGAATCTACGAGTCTTGCACAAACCGCTGTAATAGCTGGAGAAATTTCTTCATCACAAACAGTTGGTCCTTATCCTTCAGGCACTTTGTTCAAAGTCGGAAGTAATCCTACGGTTTGGTATGTCGATAACGGTAAACGTCGTGGTATTCCATCACTAGGGGTTTTTGAATCAAGATTTGATTGGAAGAACGTAAAAAATATTACAGACGCTACTCATACTGAACTTTATACCGAAGATTCCGCAATAGGTTATCCTGACGGCCTGCTTATTAAGGGTAGCCGACCGGAGCCAGCTTATCGACAGCCGTAAGTTATCCAAGCGGATCATTAATACAGAAAGAAGGGGATCCAACAGTATGGTTTGTAGATAATGGTGTTCGAAGAGGCATTCCGACGCTCGATGTATTCAATATACGGAAGCTTGATTTCAAGAGAGTCATTAAAGTCCTTTCTTCTGTGCTGGAAAGCATTCAAATAGGCAACGCGCTGGCATATCCGGATTATACTTTGATTAAGGGCTCCGCTCCCGAAGTTTATTTTGTTGAGGGCGGAAAGAAGCGCCACATTACTTCCGGTGAAATATTTAATACCAACCAATTTGATTGGGCGGCAATAAGAAATGTACCAGATAGCGTATTGAATCTGATGGTCACAGGCAGCAATTTGGAATAATTTTACCGTAAGGTCTTAGCGTTGTCATAATAGAGTTAAAGTCCCGGCTCGGATTATACGGGACGGGACTTTTAAAAAATGAATATTATCGGAAAATTAAAATATAAGATACTTGTCGCAGTTTTTGTTGTGCTTTTCGTTGCGGGCGGGATCTTGTCTTTGAGGATATCTTTTGTAGCGGAACATCCTTTAATTAAAACTTTTTTATTTTCCAAGACTGATTTAAAATTTAAATCAGATAAACTACATTATTATGACAATCCAAATATTTCTTTGGAGCGCGTGCATGTGCAGGCGTTTTATTTAGTGCCGCGTAAATCTTTAAATGACTTTACTTTATCGTGGAAAGAAGATTTTACCGGAGCATTGGAAGAATTAAAAAAATTTCATGAAAGCCAGTTTGGCAACAGTTCGGAATTAACTTTTTCTTTGTTGGATATTCCGGTAGTCGCTCCTAATGAATTTGTTGATTCATTGCCGACAGGATTGAGGCGCGCAACTCTAGTTGATCTGGAACCAATTGATAAGTTTATTGAGGATAATATCACCAAATCAAGCGCGCCTTTTTATCGTAAGGCATTTGTAGATATTCCTAATAACGCCTATGCAGTTAAAGTAATTTTTGTTGAAGGAGTTTCTGCTGTAGGTAGCGAAGGAATGCTTCTTTTATCGCGTAATTATATTACCGACCCAGCTATAGGATACGGCACCTCTGTTTTAGCTCACGAGTTCGGACACACTTTGGGCATGCCGGATTTATATGATTATGAAACATACGAAGATTATTCAGATGACTTAATGGGATCCGGTCGTTACCGCGCAATTAACTATGTTTATTTCAGTGATGATATAAAAAGAAGAATGGGCATAAAATAAATTGGATATTATGAAATTTTTAAAGAAAAAAGAAATTACTATAGAACAAGAACATCTACATCCGTCCAAAGGAAGTATTAGGCGTAAATTCGTGAGAATTTTCATTATTTTGGGTATTTTGCCGATAATTGCTTTGGGTATTGCGGGTATAGTTTTTTTAACTATTTCACGACAGCAAAGCATAGAAGAGACGGAAACGCTTCTTTTGAGACAGAAGACTGAAGAAACGGCCCGTTTCATTGATGAAACGCTTGATACGTTTGAAATACAAGTTAGTTATACATCACAAGTTCCGCCGTGGCCGGGATTTCAATCGGTTGATGCTATTAAGCTTTCAAACGGTTATACCTGCAATTCGCCGTATGATAATTTGTGCGATGAACAGCTGTTCTTTTTGGAGGGGTTATTGGCTGCTAATCGTAATTTAGTGGAAGTAGCTTTTATTAATACAATTCTTCCCACAGCCCAGACAAATGTCCCTCCGGCAGGAAAGGAGACAAAAAGATTGTCTCGTTTTTATGATATACCTACAGATTGCGGGTTAGAATCTAGTCCGCAAACCGTAGAGGAATGTGAATATTACGCATACTATCCGAATTCAGATTTATTCCGTGCCGTTTCTTCAGGGAAAAACTATATAGGAAAACCGTATAAAACCCTTGATGGTTATTACATAACCATAGCGGCTCCTGTGTACAGTAATACAATTAAAAATGATAAAGGGGAGATAATTGAGGGCGGTTATATTGTTTCGGGTTTACGCGGTGAACTTTCGCTTAAACCGCTGAATAATATTTTTGCTTCAGCAATACTTGGCGAAGCCGGTTATGCCTATCTTGTTGATGAGTTCGGCTCACCAATTGCCTCAAGCGTGGGCAAGGATTTTCCGCAAGGTCTTCTTATCACTAATCCGTTAACCGAAAAATTAAATAATAATGTTTCTGTAACCGGAATCAGCGTGTATAAGAACCTTTTTGGCGAGACGGTTGTTGCTTCGGCAAAGCCGGTAGGCCGGCTTAATTTAGGCGTTGTAGTTGAATGGCCATATTCCGATGCGTATTCAATAGTTTATTCAATAGCTAATCAGGTAGTTTTTTTCATGATCTTGATACTGGTTGCAATTATTGTATTGAGTAGAACTCTTGCGCGACAAATAACAAAACCTATTTCGATATTGCAGTTTGCCGCTTCACGCATAGGAAAGGGTTCTTTTGACCCGATATCCGAAATAAAAACAGGAGATGAATTGGAACTTTTGGCGCATTCGCTAAATGATATGTCGCATGAACTTAGGGATTTGGATGAATTGAAACGTAAGGCGGGGGAGGCTAAGCTTTTGGAGTTGAGTTTAGCTAAAGAAAAAGAGCTTGTCGATATAAAAGATTCTTTTTTGGATACCGCCTCGCATCAGTTGCGTACTCCTATTTCAGCCATAAAGTGGCAACTGGAATTGTTGTTGGGCGAAGATATTCCGCCCACAGATAAAGAGTTGGTTGCGGGAGCTTACGAACATGCCGAATTTTTATCCGAAATTTCCACTGATCTTATTAACGCGGCAAGTTATGGCATCGGATATAAAGCAAAGGACATGGTTGAAGTATCCATATCTAAACTTTTAACTGAAATTTGCGAGCATTTTGCTGGCGCTATTGAAAAAAATAAGATCAAGTTTGTTAATACGCCCCTGCCGGAAGATATTAAAATTAAAGCAAGCTATCCGGCTTTAAGGGTTCTTTTTGAAAATATCTTAGGGAATGCGATCAGGTATACAAAACCTGAAGGACAAATAACAATTACAGTAATTAAACAGGAAAATTCTGTGGAAATTAGAGTTGCCGATACAGGAATAGGTATACCATCCGAAGAACATAAAATGGTATTTACGCAGTTTTTCCGCGCGGTGAATGCGATAGATACAAGAAATGTCGGGACTGGTCTTGGATTATATATATCTAGGAATATTGTTTGGGGGCACGAAGGCAACATTTGGTTTACATCTGAGCTAGGTAAAGGCTCAACTTTTTTTGTGGGTTTGCCTATAAATAAAGCTCCGATTGTTGCGCAGTAAGTAATTATGCTAAATATTTAGCCGGTTCTAGTTTTCAATAAAGCCAGGATCGGCTTTGACTTTTTGGCCTTTTGGGTATTACAATAGGGAAGGCTTGTCCAGCCCTGATTTCAGTAAAAATCAGAGCTGGATTTAATTTGGTTTATGGAATTACCAAAAATAATTAATAAATTTGGCTTTTTAAAGCGAGTATTTATAGTTTTTTACCCGATAAGATGGGTTTTTAGAATTGGAAAGAAGTTGGTTTTGCGGGTTCTTATTAAACCGCTGAGAATTGTTTTAAAGCTGCTTAAGTGGATTTTTAGGGGCGTTTTTGGGTTTTTGTGGTCTATATCTTCACCCGTAAGAGCACCCGTTAAAAAGGTATTTGTTTTGGTTGCTCGTGGCGTTGAAGGTGTGGGTAGTAGTACTATTTGGGCGGGTAAATTTACGTTTGGTATAGTTTTTTGGCCATTTAAGAAGTTATGGTTATTTTCTCCTTTACGCAAAGGAATCGAGAAAAGAAAACAGAGGCGCAATATTTTGGTGTTGATTTTTTTGTTCACTTTCTTATCTTTGTTTGTTATTTATCCGCAAATTTGGAATTATCCCTATGATCAGGTGCAGCCTAAATTGTGGGGTGGTATAGAATACTTATCTTCAAAATATAACCAACCGCAGTTTAAAGAATGGGCTTCTAAAATAAAAATAACTAAAATTGACGAATCGCCCTTTCTTTTGGGATTAGATTTGCAGGGCGGCACGCAATTAGTATATGAAGCTGATCTAACCAATATTTCCTCTGAAGATCAGAAAAGTGCTTTGGAATCTTTACGCGATGTTATAGAACGGCGCGTAAATAGTTTCGGAGTACGTGAGCCGCAAGTGCAATTGGAAAAAACCGGCGATTCAAATCGTCTTATGGTTGAATTAGCCGGCGTAAAGGATATTAATCAGGCTATTCAATCTATAGGCAAAACTCCGTTTCTTGAATTTCGTGAGGAGCGGAGCGAAGAGGAGCTTGATGCGATAAGGCAAGGACCGGGAGGGGGCGTGCAATTATCTGAAGAGCAATTAAATACCGCCGAACTTTTATTTAAACCGGCTAAACTCACCGGACAATATCTTAGTCGTGCTGAACTTACTTTTGATCCAACAACAAATCAGCCTACTGTTGCGCTCCGCTTTAACGATGAAGGCAAAGAAATTTTCAGAGAAATCACAGCAGCCAATGTGGGCAAGCGTCTCGCCATTTTTTTGGATGGCCAGATAGTAAGCGCCCCGACAGTTCAACAGGAGATTCCTTCGGGAGAAGCTATCATTAGCGGAAGTTTTTCTATACCTGAGGCCGAGGCTTTAGTTAAGGATTTGAATGCAGGAGCCTTACCGGTTCCAATTAATCTTATTTCCCAACAAAGCGTTGGAGCAACTCTGGGTCAGGAATCTTTGAGCAATATAATTTTTGCAGGCACCATAGGTTTGCTTGGGGTTATTATTTTTATGCTGTTGTTATACCGCATACCCGGTATTATTGCGGTTTTGGCTCTTACGATCTATGCAGTTTTAACTTTGACTATATTTAAATTATTGCCCGTAACCTTTACTTTACCCGGCATTGCCGGATTTATTCTTTCTGTTGGTATGGCTGTCGACGCCAACATTCTTATTTTTGCGCGCATGCGCGAAGAACGCCAATGGGGCCGTTCAGTAGAAGAGAGTATTGAAGCCGGATTTTTGAGAGCCTGGCCCTCAATTCGAGATTCAAATATTGCCACTTTGATTACAACCTTCGTACTTTATTTTTTAACCACAAGCTTTATACGCGGATTTGCTTTAACTCTTGGTATAGGCGTTTTAATGTCAATGTTTTCAGCCGTATTTATATCAAGATTGCTTCTTTTACAGATCGTACATACCCGTTTATCTAAATTACAAAAGTTATGGTAATTAAAGAATTCCCCATAATTAAATTTCGTTGGCTATTTCTAGCGGTTTCGGGAGTATTGATTGTCTCAAGCATAGTTGCCTTAGTTATCTGGGGTTTGCATTTTGGCGTTGAATTTACCGGGGGTTCATTAATGAATGTAAATTTTGAGGAAAGGGTGCCCACGCGGGAAGAAATTATTTCTAAATTATCCGATCAAGATTTAGGAGATATAGCCATTCAAAATGCGGATGAGAAAAATTTAATTTTGCGTTTCAAGGCGGTTGATGAAAATAAACATCAGGAAATATTAAATAAAATAAAAGAGATAGCTCCCGCGCAAGAAGAACAGTTTACTTCTATCGGCCCGGTTATAGGAAGTGAATTGAAACAGAAAGCGGCATGGGCTATAGGTTTGGCTATAGTGGGCATAATGATATATATAGCATGGGCATTCCGGAGAGTTTCAAAGCCTGTTTCTTCGTGGCAATACGGATTTATAGTTGCTTTAGTCGCATTGTTGCATGATGTTATAATTCCTTTGGGCGTTTTCTCTGCGTTGGGACATTATATGGGCATTGAAATAAACGTCGCTTTTATAGCCGCGATTCTTACGATTTTAGGTTTTTCGGTTCATGACAGTATTGTAGTATTTGATAGAACTCGCGAGAATTTAAGGAGAATATTTGATAAATCTTTTGCTGAGATAGTAAACACGAGCCTTAATCAAACGCTGGGTCGTTCGTTGGCTACTTCCACAACGGTTCTTTTGACGATAGCGGCTATTGCTGTTTTTGGCGGACCAGCCGTATTTGATTTTGCTTTAGCTTTATTTATCGGTATTGCTATAGGCACTTATTCATCTATTTTCGTAGCAGGACCATTGCTTATAGAGTTTCAAAAAATATCTTCTAATTTCAATAATTTAAGACGAGGAAAGCGGAGAAAATAGTTCTAAACGGGATTGACCATAAAGGATTATTAAGGTAGTCTATAATTCGTTAATTACTTAAAGCTTATGCAACTTGCAGTTATTAAAACCGGTGGAAAACAATACGTAATAAGCAGAGGACAGCGTATCGCTGTTGAGAAACTTCCTTATAATGAAGGAGATGAATTTGATTTTAATGAAGTTTTGGCTTTGGTGTATGCGGGGCAGGTTAAGGTGGGGTCGCCGTATGTTTCCGGAGCAAAAGTTCGCGGTAAGGTATTGTCTCATGCGTTGCACGATAAAGTTATTGTTTTTAAATTTAAACCCAAAAAACGTCAGAAACGCAAAAGAGGACATCGTCAGGCATATACTTTAGTTGAGATTCTGGATATAAAAGATAAAGATGTTAAGGTGTCGGATAATGTTCAAGATACAGAAAAAAAGCCCGCAGCAGTTTTGCTTCCAAGAAAGGTTGCCCTAAAGCGAGTAACAAAAAAATCAAGCGAAAAATAAAACATCCCGCTATAATAGCGGGATGTTTTGTAAATAGTTAATTAAAATTAATTTCTGTTTTCTAATGCGCCCCGTAATGTTTCTTCGTCGGCGTATTCTATTTCTCCGCCTGAGGGCATGCCAATGCCTAAGCGGGTTATTTTTATTTGCGCAGTATTATCTGAAGCAGATAAAATTTCTTGTTTTAGCCAAAGAAAGGCAGCATTACCTTCGGCTGTGGGACTCATGGCCATTATTATCTCTTTTAAATCTTTATCTTTAAGTGCTCGTTGTTTAAGTTCGTTGATACGTAATGCGCGCGGATCCTGGTTTAGGGATAATCTTCCCCCAAGTACAAAATATTGTCCACCGAATGCGCCGGCTTTCTCAAGTTGTTCAAGATCGACATCTTCTTCTACGACACATAAAGAATTTTTATCTCTTTCTATATCACGACAGATGGAACAGGTAGAATCTGCGGCATTGGGTGAGAGATGTATATAGCGGAAGCAAATAGAACAATTTTTTACGGATTCAATTTTATCCAAAACAAGTTTAAGATCCTGTCTTATTGCGGGATTGCGCAAAATATAAAAAGCGCATCGAAGCGCTTGACGCGGTCCAATGCCGGGTAATTTTTTTATAATATCCGCGGTTTCGCGTATTGGAGAGGGCAACATACGTTCGCGTTTAAAGAAGTAGCTGTTTTGTGAGTGACATCCGAAGAGATGGAAGTTGGCGTCATGAAGAGGTCGCCGAAGGTGCTGTTTGACAAACGAGCTCTAATTTCGAAAAATTTGGGCTGGGGAGGAGTTCACCGAGAGGCGACCGGTTTCGCGACATGCCAACAATTTTCCCCGCAGGCAGTCACGAACAAAATTGCTAATTCTTATACTTCAAAGTGTTTTTCTATATTCCAGAACATTGCACGTTCAGGATCAAAGCGCAGAGTAATTTCACCTACCGGACCATTTCTGTGTTTGGCAACATGTATTTTGGCTATATTTTTTACGCCCGAGTCCTTTTTAACCATATCTTCGCGCCAGATCAACATAACCACATCCGCGTCTTGTTCTATTGCGCCTGATTCGCGCAGATCTGAAAGTTTGGGTCTTTGGTCGGGTCTTGCTTCAACAGCGCGGGAAAGCTGAGAAACGGCTATAACAGGCACGTTTAGTTCGCGGGCCAATGCTTTCAATGAACGCGATATTTCAGTGACCTGTTGGACCATATTGTCTGTATTTGTATGCGAGGTTATTAATTGCAGATAGTCTACGATAATAAGAGAAAGATCGTGTTTGGCTTGCAGACGGCGTGCCATAGCGCGCATTTGGAGCACTGTTGAAGAAACCGCGTCATCAATAAAAATAGGAGCGTCTGCCAATTGGTCTAATGCATCACGCAAACGGTCAAAATCTTCTGTAGATAATCTTCCCGTACGCATTCGCCACAGATCAACATTGGCTTGAGCCGCTAATAATCTGTCGACAACCTGTTCTTTGGACATTTCTAAACTGAATATTCCGACGGATTTTTTTTCATTGACCGCAACATGGCGCGCGATACTTAAGGCTAAAGAAGTTTTACCGATTGACGGTCTTGCGGCAATAACGATCATATCGGAAGGCTGCAGACCGGAAAGCATATTATCCATATCAGTAAAACCTGTTGCGACCCCGCGTATAGATCCTTCGTGGTGCGATAATTGTTCTAATCTGTCAAAAGTTTTTGCTAATTCATCTTTAACCGGGCCGAATTCTTGCGTCATGGCGTGCTGTGAAATAGAGAATATTTTTTGTTCGGCTTCGTCTAAAAGTTCGTCCATGTGTCTTGTCTCATTCCAGCCAAGTTGTGCGATATGCCATGAAGCATCGATAAGATCGCGTAATAATCTTTTTTTCTGAATTATTTTTGCATAGTGTACTACGTGGGAAGAGGTTGGTACCATATTCACCAGACTAGCCAAATATGTACGACCGCCGATATCTTCAAGTACGTTGCCGTCTTTTAATCGTGTTGAAACAGAAAGTATATCAATCGGTTCGTGATGAGTAAAAAGATCAAGCATTGCCTGATATATAACCCTGTGTTGTTTGCGATAAAAGTCTTCTGTGCGTAAAAAATCAACAACGCGAATAATAGCGTTGTTATCCAAAAGCATGCTTCCAAGCAAAGATTGTTCCGCGTCAATGTCCTGGGGCGGTATACGGCCGGATGGAACCGCTAAAGAAAGATCTGTTTCCGGCATTGCCAGGAGATCTTTGAGAGTTAAAGCTTCATTTTTTGATTTTTTAGCAAAGGTTTTCTTGGCCATGCCGTGGTTGTCCCTGAGCAAAGCGAAGGATACAACTACGTGCATCCTGAGCGAAGTCGAAGGATTACTTTAATTATTACCAGCTTATCGTTTAAAACCAACACAGGCAATGGTGGATAAAGTGGAGAAAATGTGGATTGTTGATAGTAGAGGACTTCTGCGCGTGCCATCTTTTCGCTCATTCTCGCCCGCCAACGCGGGCTCCGAGGCCTCGGCCATTTTGGATCCGATGGGCGCATCGGACACCATGCCAAAATGGCCGCGGAAACTGCTCAAAGATGCACGCACGAAGTCCTATCTTTTTTTGAGGAGTTTTTTGGCGCCAACTTCTATCTCCTCAGATTATTCTTTTTAACTTTGGTCCTTGCGGCGTATCTTCAACGACCCAGCCAAGTTCCGAGAGCTGTTTTCTGGTTTGGTCTGCTTCTGCCCAGCGTTTTTCTTTGCGAAAAAGTTCTCTTTCTTTAGCAAGATCTTTTATTTCCCGGGGCGCGGTTTGTTTGGTGCGTTTTTTGTCATGTCGTTCGTGGGCCTTGCCGCAGTTTCATGGGAGTTGTGGGAGTTTTCTTTAGATCGTGTATTTGGCAAGAGTACCCAGGTGGATCTGCCAGACACCATGGTGGACATGTTTTTTGGGCTTTTAGGAGGAGCGGCGACTTTAATGCTGTGGTTTGTATTGCGCAAGAAGCAGTATTAAGGTAGGGTAGTATACCATGGCATACGGCCAAGTGCTTATTAGATTTGATGAGGTGTCTTTTTCATACGGCCCGTACATTCCTATTCTGCGCGAGGTGGATTTTGCCGTGCGCCAAGGCTCCAAGATAACGCTTATGGGGCAGAACGGAGCAGGCAAGAGTACCATATTCCAACTCATCACCAAAACGCTGCAGCCAGAATCCGGAGTGGTCCATATTGCAGACGACGTGACTATCGCTACGGCTCGCCAGGTGCTTCCGGCAGACCAAATGGACATAACGGTGCAAGAGTTTTTTGATCAATGCTTCAATAAGAAAGTGTATGACATTGACCCTAAAATAGATGATATTTTGGAAGTTGTGAATCTTCCAGTAAGCCACGAGCGTGTCATACGGTCATTTTCTGGAGGCCAAAGGGCGCGGCTTCTCTTGGCTTCAGCCCTTATTCAGAATCCAGACGTGCTCTTGCTTGATGAGCCTACGAATAACCTTGACGCGGCTGGCATTGCGCATCTAACCGCGTTTCTCCAAGAGTACGGCAAGACGTGTATTGTGATATCCCATGACGCAGACTTTCTGAATGCTTTTACCCAGGGAGTGCTGTATCTTGACTCATTCACACATAAGGTTGAGCAGTACATTGGGGATTATTCAGACGTGGTGGAGCAGATCTCAGTGCGTATTGAAAAGGAAAACCGTAAGAACGCCCAGCTGGCAAAAGAAATCATAGAAAACAAGGAGAAGGCAAACTTCTTTGCCCAGAAAGGAGGAAAGATGAGACTGGTGGCAAAGAAAATGCGCCAAAGAGCCGAGGAAGCCGAGGAAAGCAAGGTGAGCGTGCGGAAAGAAGACAAGGCAATTCGTCCGTTGGTCCCAACGGCATTGGGAAAACTACTCTATTAGAATCTTTGGCTCTTGGTAAATCAAGGGGAGCTAGCGTTTCTCCTGGCGTTCTTGTAGGGTATTACCGCCAGGACTTTGCTACCCTGGATACGGAAGATACCGTATACCATGCTCTTGAAAAGGGGATCGAGGGGCTTTCGGAAGAACATCTCCGTTCCGTGGCCTCTGGTTTTCTTATCGGACATGATCTTATGAAGAAAACCATAGGAAGTTTATCAGAGGGGCAGAAAGGCTTGGTTATGTTTGCTAGGCTCGTACTGCAAAAGCCCGGGCTGCTTATCCTAGACGAGCCTACCAATCACATGAACTTCCGGCATTTGCCGGTTATTGCCTCTGCGCTAAACAAATACGAAGGAGCAATGATTTTGGTGAGCCACGTGCCAGAATTCGTTCAGCAGATCCGCATTGACGAGGTTCTAGATTTGGAAAAGTAGGGTTGACAGAGGGGCTTTCTGCGTGCTATACTGCCAGCCTGAGGGGCTAGAAACAAGGGCTCGTCTCCTTGGATATATGCCTCTCTAAAAGCAAGCTTCACAACGCCTGGAGATAGCCGAGGGATCCCAAGCTATAGGGAAGTTTGCACCATATGTTTGGACCAGAAGAGCAGAAATAAAATGTAGAAAGGCGTCTCTCCAGGGAGGACGCCTTTCTTGTTTAAAGAGGGGAAAAGTAAGCTCTTGACATTCTTCTTGGCTCTGGTAGTATAACTTAATTTCGACAGTTCTTTCCTTGCTTCAGCCCTCCTTTCTGCGCCATAGGACGGCATAGAAAAGAGGGCTGCAAGCTCTCTATATTTTTTAGGCAGGAGGTGCTATTGGAGGACACGCCGCCTGGCTTTCTCGGGCCATCTCCATGGAGGGAAGAGGTACTTAGCTGCTCGCATCGTTAAGGGAGGCGGCCTCTATGAGGCTTCAAAAGCTTTCCACAGCCGCTGATGCGGAACGTATTCACGAGCAGGGAGTTTCCTCACCCTCCATGGCAGATGGCTGGCATTTTCCATCCATTGTTCTTTCGTAGTAGGGGGTCACTCATGGTGACCTCTTATGCTTTTATATGGTATTTATGCTAGGTGCCCGTTCTTGAGAAATCTGGTGAAGACGAGAATGCAAAAGACGCCAATAGTGATGATTATGCCCGAAGCAAGAAAAGGAGTAAACAAGCCGAACGAGAGCAGGAACCCTCCTAAAAGGGGACCCAACAGCCTTCCCAGACTTTCAAAGGACGTTGCGGTTCCCATGGTTATGCCTTGCTGGTCTTTTGTCTCTTCAGAAAGGAGCGCGCTCACTATAGGATGGGTGGTGGCAGATCCAAGCCCTGCTACGGCTGCCGCGAGGTATAACAAGAAAGGAGATGAAGAAAAGGGCATGATCGTGAGAGCAAGCGCCATAACAAAGAGCCCCCCGATCGCAGCGGCATGCTTTCCAAAGAGTTTTGTGATTTTGTCTAAGAGAAAGAACTGCGTGAATGCGGAAACGCTTCCTATGATAGTAAACATGAATCCGATGCGCCCAGCATCAAAGTGAAGTTTTTCAATGCCCAAGACGGGAACCGTAACCTGGTTGTTGGACATGGCAAAAGACCACAGGAGAGAAAGGGCGAAGAGGGGAGCCAGCGGGCTTACCACTCCCTTCCAAATTCTCTGAATAGGGGAAAAGATGAGTTTGAACGAGAATTTTCTCTCTGATTTTTTGCGTACGGATTCCGTCAGAAAGCGCATGACCAGGAGAAAATTGAGGAACGCAACAACGCCAGCTGCTAGGAAGGGAAGCGGGAGAGAACGATCTGCAAGATATCCGCCAAAGACAGGGCCGAAGATGAATCCCGTAGCTAGGCATGCTCCAACGTATCCCATTGCCCGCACGCGGTCTTGTTCTGTTGTGCTGTCTGCAATGTATGCCCTGGCAGAAGGAAGCACGGCAGAGGAGAATACCCCCTGG